>QMCE01000951.1_pt1 | contig 32107 bp, 33 predicted proteins | sample 1821851 | NCBI WGS metagenome assembly QMCE01 (sample SAMN09453174, study PRJNA476694) | Termite gut metagenome, whole genome shotgun sequencing project. | isolation source: worker | host: Odontotermes sp. | place: South Africa:Pretoria | collected 2016-01-28 | reverse complement strand
ACGCAGGCGGGCTGACGCCCGGCAAGGACGACAACGCGGCGATTCGGGCATGGCAGTAGAGAATTTTACTATAAGAGCTGGCTGGTCAGACCACTAGAATAATATAAAACCCCGCCGCGCTCTTCGCGCCGCACTCTGCCTTCGAACATCAGGCTCTGCAAGTGCGCCAAAGTCTCGACACAGGCAAACCACACCTGCTGCGGATGCGCTTCAAAGATAGGCTTGCGCATGTTCCACTTGAGCAGCAGGGCCGCGTCATATGCGCTTATGCCGCCGTGCGAAGCGCCAGTAACGTCAAGCACCTCGGCCATGCGCTCGTCGTGGTGGCGCAACAGTTCGTCTATCCGGGCGTTGACGTCTGCGGGCGGCTTGCGGTGCGCGGGGAACAGCTTTTTTACCGGCATGGCCCGCACCTTTAACAGGCTTTGCCTGAATAACTTCAGGTAATCGTTTTCCAAGTCCCAGGCGGTTATGTTCGGGGAAATGTCCGCGAGAATATGGTCCCCTGAGAAAAGATAGCCTTTTTTAGCGCCCCACAGCCCCGTCTGCCCGGGCGTGTGGCCGGGCAGGGAGACCGCAGTCAGCGAAAACCCGCCGTATTCCAGCCTGCCGCCCTCCGGTATGGGCTCTATTTCCACCGGGTCTATATACCTGAGCTGATATCCTACCTGCTGTTCTGTTTTAAGCAGGCGGTCTTGGGGTATGCCCATCTGTCTGTTGGCGGCGTCCACCCATGCCCAACGCGCGGGGTCGCGGTAGCTTTCGATGAGCTTTTTGTCGGTCACGCCCGCGAATATTTTGTTTTCCTTGCGTTTTAGACGGCTTATTAGCCCGCAGTGGTCCACATGCATGTGCGTGATAAAAATATCGGTGTCCTCTATCTTCGCGCCGGCTTCCTCAAGCTGCTCAAGCACCGAGCGCTCGCATTCGTCATAATTAAACGCGGTGTCGACCAAAAGATGACGGCTTTCGCCGAGGATCAAATAACAGTTTATCCGCCTGAGCGGGCTGCCGGGCAGCTCCACAGGCAGAAGATACAGGTTTTCTTCCAGCTTTCGCATAGAACTCTCCTCATACTATTTCGCAAAACTATCCACTATCATATTATAATTCGGAACATTTTTCAAGTAAAAAGTCTCCCGAGCTAAATAGCACGGGAGACTTTTTTGAAGCATTTGGTTACATTGATGCAAACTGCTGCTTCGTCTGGTTTATTTTATTTTGGTCCGCGGCCTCGGTTTTATACCAGCCGCGGCTCTGCATTTCGGTGAAGATCTCATTTTGGATCTGATGCTCGTCTGTGAGTAAACTCATAAATTCGCTTAAGACAGCGGGAGTCGCACACTCGTTTGTAAAAGTGTTGTAACTGTTGGTCATGAGCTTCTCACTGGCCAATACGTCTGTCAATATTTCCTTGTCACCGAAGCCCGGTTGGGCGGTTTTCTTTGCCGGCAACGCATTCCCCTCCTTTAACGTCAGCCCAAGTGGCTCATGAGCTTGCTGCAGTGGTCTTGATGCCGCTGCGACATTTGCTCGCACTTTTGGCGTATATTTCCGTCGGAGGCCTGCGCCGCATACATGGTGTACTTCTTTATAAGATTCTGCTCCGCCGAGAGTGTGTCTCCAATAGCGGTCAGCTCTTTTGAGGTCAGCTTTACCATGGGTCGGTTCTCCTTTGCCGGGGTTATTGGGGGTGCTAAGGTTGCGCATATGCGTGAGCCCTAAAAAAGGCTCGTCCTTATTATTGACTAAGAACCTCTCACTATTAGTGGCAATCTGAACCACTACACCGCGACCTCTATTTTACCGGATATTTTGTGGTATTGGTAATCCTTTAAGGAGAAGCTTTCGGGCGTAAAATCATAAAAATCAGAGACGCTTTCGTCGATTATAAGCTTCGGCGCGGGCAGCGGCTCAAGCTCCAGCATTTCCCTGATTATCGGGATATGCCGCTCGTAGATGTGCGCGTCGGCTATCACGTGCACAAGCTCACCCGCCACAAACCCCGCGCTTTTTGCGAAAATATGCAGCAGCACGGCGTATTGGATTACGTTCCAGTTGTTGGCGACGAGCATGTCCTGCGAGCGCTGGTTAAGTATGCCGTTGAGCTTGTTGCCGCTCACATTCAGCGTTAGGCTGTACGCACACGGGTAAAGGTTCATCGCGTGCAGGTCCGCGTGGACGAATATGTTAGACATTATCCTGCGGCTGGCGGGGTTGTTTTTAAGGTCGAACAGCATCCTGTCCACCTGGTCGAACATGCCCTCTTTGTACTTGTGCTTAACGCCGAGCTGATAGCCGTACGCCTTGCCTATCGTGCCGCTTTCGTCCGCCCACGCGTCCCAGATGTGGCTACCCAGCTCGCGGACGTCGTTGGATTTTTTCTGCCAGATCCACAAAATCTCATCCACGGCGTTTTTAAAGCCTGTCTTCCTCAGTGTGAGCGCGGGAAATTCCTCGGTGAGGTCGTAGCGGTTGACGACTCCGAAGCATTTTTGGGTGTACGCGGGCGAACCGTCCAGCCAACGCGGGCGCACGTCCTGGTCCTTGTCCCAAACGCCGGTTTCCAGTATCTGCCGGCAGTTTTCTTTAAAAATAATATCGGCTTTGCTCATATAGACCTCCCACGATTTCTTGGTAGGGGCGAACTGTGTTCGCCCGCATAATTCTACTGGCGAACACAGTTCGCCCCTACAAATAACTCATTACAGCCTCTTCAGCGCCTTGAGTGCGAGGCTAAGCGCGTTCAGCGCCGCCATATTGCGGATGATAGCGCGGTCGCCTGCGTAGCCACGGCTGAGACGCAGTTCAAAAGCTTCTGTTCCGTTTTCGGTAGAGACGCCCACCCACACCAGGCCGACGGGTTTCTCGTCCGTGCCGCCGTCGGGTCCGGCAACGCCGGTCGTGGAGACGCCAATATCGGCGCCGGAGATTTTTCGGATGCCTGCGGCCATTTCAACCGCGGTTTCCTTTGACACCGCTCCAAAGCTTTCAAGCGTCGCGGGATTAACGCCCAGCAGCTTTATCTTAGTCTCATTCGCGTAGGCCGTGACGCCGCAGCCAAAAGTCTTTGACGCGCCGGCTATATCTGTTATGCGCGACGCGACGATACCGCCCGTGCAGCTCTCCGCCGTGGCGATAGTCTTTCCGCGCCTTAAAAGCTCACCTACCAGTGCGTTTTGCAGCGAACCTATATCCACGCCGTAGACATGCTCGGGGAATATTCCGCAGATTTCCTCAACTACGGGCGCAAGCATGGTCTCCGCCTCGTTTTCGTCCGCCGCCGCGGCAGTCACCCGCAGGAGCACCTCGCCTTCTTTAGCGTAGGGCGCGACAGTCGGGTTCGTCATCCTTTCCATTTTGTCGTGGAGGATGCTTTCTACTGTGGATTCGCCTATCCCGAACAGATGTATCCCCCGCGAGACAAAGCGCTTGCCGCTCTTGCCCTCCAAAAACGGCCGCGCCTGGCTTTGGAACATCGCCGTCATTTCACGCGGAGGGCCGGGCATGAGTATGGCCGTCTTGCCGTCCTTTTCCACAGCCAGACCCGGCGCTGTGCCGCGGTCGTTGGGGAACACGGTAGCACCCTTAGGCATCATGGCCTGTTTTTCGTTGTTTTTGGTCATCTCGCGGCCTATCCTGCCGAAAAAGCGGCGCATCGCCTCAAGCGCGGGCTCGTGCAGCTCCATCTCAAGCCCGAAATACTTCGCCACGGTCTCCTTGGTCAAATCGTCGTAGGTGGGCCCCAGACCACCCGTCATGATGAGTATGTCCGCGCGGGCAAAGCCGTGCTCCAGACTTTCCATCAGCCGCGCCGGATTGTCGCCCACCACGCTCTGATGGTAGCAGCTTATGCCTAACTGCGCCAGCTCTTTTGCAAGATAAGCGGCGTTTGTGTTAATTATGTCGCCCAAAAGAATCTCGGTGCCAACGCATAGAATTTCAGCGGTCATTAACAGTAACCTCCAGAGAATAGAGATTTAATAAATTGACTCAAATTCCCCTCCTGTGGAGGGGTGCCCGGAGGGCGGGGTGGTTTTGCAACATCCGAAGAACCGATTCAAGCCGTTGAAGGACGTCATCTGCCGCAATATGAATCACGATTAGCCCCAATCCCTCTAAATAAGCGTTACGTTCGCTGTCATATTCTGCTTTCGCCTTATGCGAACCACCGTCTATTTCTATCACAACATCACAACTCGCGCAGTAGAAATCCACGATGTAATTGCCGATTATTTTCTGACGGTCAAAATAGTGTCCGTTTAGTTTTCCATTTTTCAAATTCTGCCAAAGCAATGTCTCACTCAGGTTCCCGGCTTTCCGAAGAGTTCTTGCTCTATCCCGCAATTTAGGGTTAAAGGGAAGTTCGTTATATTTTTTTGTGCTGCGCATGAAACCACCCCGGCGCTTATGCGGCACCCCTCCACAGGAGGGGAATTTTTCTCTAGGTTTATTCCACAATGCTATTCTTCATATAAATCCCCGCTGTTTTCCTTATTAAGAGTACCTTCAAGCTCTATCATAAGGAACCTTGAAAGCTCCTTCACTACCGGCCTGTGCCGCGTTCCCTTTGGCACGATAACAAATTCGCCGGCGTCTACCGCCAGCAGGCCGTCGTCAGTTTCAAGATGAAAGCCGCCTGCGATAACATAAAAAAGCTCGTCGCTTCCTTCGTGGACATGAAAATCCAGCGTGCGGTTTTCTACGTTTACGACACTTAAAACATGACCGTTCAAGCGGCCGACTTTGTCGTAGACATAAAGCTTTTCAATTGCATCGGCGGCTTTTTGAAGGTTGATTTTTTCAAGCATGACGAGTGGCTCCTTATATTTATTGTAACCTTGGCACTCGCTGCAAACGCCGTCATGCAACGAGAACGCCCCGCTAATTATCTGCCATTATACCACAAAACCGGACGGGCGTAAATTTATTTACAAATATACCTTGACAGGCGAAGTATATTGTGATATATATTATATATAAAGCCTAAGTAACTCGGCAAAGAAAGCAGGTGAAGAGGTGTGTCGATTGCTTCCGATTTAATACGCGGGCATACAGAGACGATTATACTCGCGCAGTTGGCGGGCGGAGACAGCTACGGGTACGAGATTAACAAGGCGATCCAGGAAAAAACCGGCGGCCGGTACGAGCTGAAAGAAGCCACGCTCTACAGCGCGTTCAGACGGCTGGAGGAGTCAAGCTGCCTTATCTCTTACTGGGGCAGCGAGGCCACGGGGGCGCGGCGGCGGTACTATTCAATAACCCAGCTGGGCCGCGTACTGTATAAGCAAAACAAAGAGGATTGGCGGGCGGCCAGGGAAATGATTGAAAAACTAATTGAATGTGAGGGGCAGAGCAATGAATGACAGGATAAGAAATTATGTCGAAGGCTTGTTTTTGGACGCGCCGCGCACGCGGAAGGCGGCGGAGCTCAAGGACGAACTGACTGCGAACCTCAGGGACCGCTACGAAGACCTTGTGGCGCGCGGGCAGGACGAAGAGACCGCTTACAATGTTGTGATAGAGGGAATAGGGGACATAGACGAGCTGCTGCGCGGCCTGCGCGAGGAAGAGGCCGAAGACCCTGAGATGCTCCAGATGCAGAAGCAAAAATCCGCGCTGATAGTCTCAAGCGCGGTGGCAATCTATATCCTGAGTCTGATCTTCCCGCTTATCGCGGACAATTTCGGACAATTTGTCCAGACGGTCGGGAACATACTCATGATTATCTGCTGGGCGGCCGCCACGATGATGCTCGTATACAACGGCATGACCCAGCCGCAAAAAACCAAAACCAAGCCGAGCGGGACGATAGTGGACGACTTCAAGGCCTGGTCAACCAAAAAGGAGGATTCCAAGTCTGTGATAAAATTAGTTTCTTCTGTGATATGGAGCGTCGCCACCATGCTGTTCCTTGTGCTGGGCGTGTTCTTTGACGCGTGGAACCCCGGCTGGCTCATCTTCCCGCTGGCGGCAGTGGTGACGAATATCGTGGCCATGGCGATAAAATTCAACGGGTGACGGCGGATGAAAGGGCTTAAAATAATGATGATCGTCCTGTGGAGCCTTGTGGGGCTTGCAATACTAGCGGTGCTTATATTCGAGCTATTCTTCGGCGGGCTGCCGTTTGCGCGGCTCAGTGAAAGGGAGGCTTTTTCCCCGGCCGGACCGTCAGGACTGACGCTTGTAGTTGACAAAAGCTTTCCGAGCACGGGAATAGACGAGATCAACCTCGACCTCGCCTCAGACGACTGCGTGGTGTATGTGACGGACGAAGACAGCATAAGCGTGAAGCACTACGCCAAAAACCTGCCCGAAGACCGCTATGCCCACGTAGAAGCGGACGACGGCGAGCTTGAAATTAAGACGGGCGGCAACTTGTTTTCCTTCAGCATATTCCCGATTGTAAAAAGGCAAAGCCTTATTGAACTGTATATCCCGCGTGCGTACTCGGAAGATTTCCGCGTGGGACTCGGCAGCGGCAACGTGAGAATTGACGGGGCTTTAAGCCTTAAAGAGTTCGGACTGGACGTCGCCTCTGGTGACGTTTCCGCCGGCGGGCTTTTAAAGGCCAGGGACGCGGAGATAGACGTGACCTCCGGCAACGTGAGACTCACAGGCGGGCTTGAGGCGGAGGAATATTCGATCGACCTCAGCTCGGGCGACCTTACTGTCGACGAGCGGCTCTACGGCAGCGGCCATGTGGAGCTTACCTCCGGCAACGTGAGGCTGTTCGGCGTCGAGATCGCGGAGGAGCTCGGCGTGGACGTGACCTCGGGGGATATAAGCCTTGAGCTCGCGGGGGAATACGGCCTTGAGTTTTCGGCTAAAAAGACCTCGGGGGACATAAACGCCTTCTTTGAGATGGACCGCGGCGACTGGGACAAATACTCAGCGACCGTGGGCGACGCCCCTCACAAAAGGCTTAACGTGGACGTCACCTCCGGGAATATAAATATAGACAGGAAATAAGTTAAGGTTGCGCTTGTTTCTCGCCTTTCTCTAAGAAAGGCAACCGAAACAAATGCGCGAAATTAATCCGACAAAATGGCAAGCATTTTGTTTCGGATTAATTACTCGTGGAGCATTCTTTCCTTTTTAAGACTGCGCGTTTTAAGAAACAGGCGCAAAAACCCGTACCCGCAAAGCCCCGCGACAGACAGACAAAGGATAACTATAATTAAGCTTGAATACCCCAACCGCCAACTGTTTAATTGGGCCGCCCCGTTTAAGAGGTTCGCGGCGCAGAGGATACCTGTCAGCCAGAGCATCCCGATTAAATGCTTTATGCGTGAATCAATATCCGAATAAAGGTCAAAGCCGTTTTCATCCGCCTTTTTGCGGAAGTACACCCATCTAAAGAGCGAGCCGACATGCTCGGCCCCCGTGTCCTCCACAAAGCGGATATACTGTGCGCTTTCGGCGTTTGACGGCAATTTATCCAGCAATTCCAGCCGGTGGATGTATTCGCCGGGCGTGCCGTCTTCAAAGACATAACGGCAATATCCAACGTCACAGAGCTGCAAGCCTTTGGCGGACATTTTATTCAGCCACTGTTCCTCTTTGTCAAATTCCCACATCCAAAACCATTTTCGTATGGTTCGTTTCATTTTGCGGCCCCCCCGATGATCTGTTCTCCGTTGGATAAAAGCTCCCGCAGCCGGGTCAGCTCATGTTCGGCGACGCTCTTGCCCGCGGCGGTTATTTCGTACTCTTTTTTCCTGCTGTTGCTTTCGCCGGGTAACGCTTTTAACCATCCTTTTTCGAGCATGGTGTTAAGCGCCCCGTACAGCGTTCCCGCCGCGAGCCTTACCCTGCCTGCGGAAAGCTCCGCCACCTTTTGCATAACTCCATATCCGTGCAAGGGCGAGTAGAGCGCAAGTAAAATATAATAGACCGCTTCTGTCAACGCAATGTTTTCCGTTTGCAAACATATCCCCCTCCGTTATATCGGCTTACGACATATAGTATATCGTAAGCCGATATATTTGTCAAGGAAATCATGTTCAGAAATCGCGAGTTCTATCGTGATTCTATTTTTATTCCAAAGTAGGTTTTCTTTTACCGTCTCGACATGGGGCGGTTTTTTTATTACACAAAGTCGAAAGGTCTTTATAAACAAGTTACCTTCTTATTGTCTGTTCCCTTTGCATCCGCGCGATACGTTCGCGGCGGCGTCTTCGGCGGCGGTTGAGCTTGGCTCTGCGCACCGCAAGGGCGGCAATAGAGGTGCCGGCTGCGACAGCCGATATGACCGCCGGTATAAACCACGGCCCGTCAAAGACTCCGCTGTCCTTTTCCGGGGCGGCGGAGGGCAACGTCGGCGGGGAGACAGGTATGACCTCCGCCGCAAGCTTCAGGCTGCCGAGCCGGGCGGGGAAGGCGGAGTTTTCCTGCGCCAGGCTGAACACAAGCTCGCATTCCGGCTGCTCGCCGGGTTCGAACGGGCCTTTGTTTATGTATTCCAGACTTATCGCGCTTTCGTCCGCGCCGTTTGGTACAAGGGCCGTGAAGTCTTCCTCCGCGAAGAATTTCACGGTCGCCGTTTTCTTTCCGTTTTCAGTGATTTCAGTCTCAAACCCCGTAATTCTATCCTTTGGGAACGTAACCTTTTTAAAGCCTGTGAAACCGTAATCCAAAAGCAGGGCTGTATCCTTGAATTTGTCGTAACGCTGCGGCGAGTTCATGACCACGCAGACAAGCGTTCTGCCATCCTGCTCGGCCGAGCTGCTCATCGTGTGCCGGGCTTCCAGCGTGTAGCCGACCTTTCCGCCGGTTACGCGAGGGTCGTAGTGGGACGTCGTGTCCACCAGCATGTACTGGCGGTTTGTAAAGGGCCTTTCCAGGGGCTGCAGGTTGGTGCCCGGTATCGTGTGCAGGTCAGCGCCAAAATAGCGCATGAACACAGGATTTTTTATGGCCTCCCGGGTTATTTTTGCGATGTCGAGCGCGGTGGTGTAGTGGCCCGGCTCGTGCAGGCCGTGGGCGTTTAAAAAACGCGTGGAGTTGGCCCCCACGCTCCAGGCCCGCTCGGTCATGCGCTGGGCGAAGTCGCTTTGGTTCCCCGCCACATGCTCGGCTAGAGCGTTGGCGGCGTCGTTACCGCTTTCCAGCATCATACCGTACATAAGGCTGTCTACCGGCAGCCGCTCCCCCGCCGAAAGAGCGATGTTAGAGCTGTCCCAGACGTCGATCTCAACGGCGGAGCTCTGCACCTCGGCAATCTCGCCCATGTCGCTGTTTTCCACCGCGAGCAGCCCGGTCATTATCTTTGTGACACTGGCGGGATACATCAAGCTTTCGCCCGCTTTTTGAAACAGTATCTGGCCCGTTTCGGCGTCCATCAGCACCGCCGCCTGAGATATGAGGTCGGCGGGGGATACGCGCGCGTCGTCAGCTGCAGCTAACGCACCCAGGGGCGCAGCCGCCGTAACAGAAATAAGATATATAGAAAAAAAGAAAATGAATCTTTTCACACAGGGCCTCGCTTAAGTTTTATTGCTTGTTATGAATCTGTCGACACCATGCAATTATATCCTCATTTTCAAAAAGTTTCAAGTGCGAACGGCAAACATGTCTGCGTGAACCCGGCCGTCACAAAAAAATATCCATAATACGGCAACATTTTGCGCGGCGGTCCTTGATGTTACCGCACGGTTGTGGTATACTTTCCGCAAGGCGTATACTCGCCGGGATTGGGGGAGCAAATAATGCCTGACACAAAGTCCGCGACGGAAAACGAGATCATCCGCGTTGCCATGCTTGGAGGCTTTAAGCTGGAGGCCGGAGGCAAATCCGTACAGGACACCGACGCGCGCACACATCAGTTGTGGCATTTGATCGAATACCTTATCGCGTTCAGGCGCAAGGAGATATCTCAGGACGAGCTCATAGGCGTGCTTTGGCCCGACAGCGACATAGAAAACCCCTCTAACGCGCTTAAAAATTTAATATACCGCATTCGCACCATGCTGTCGTCCCAGGGGCTGCCATACGCCAAGGAGATGATACTTTTTTCGCGCGGGCGTTACCACTGGAACAACACACTGCCGGCCAGCGTGGATTTTGAGGAGTTTGAGGAGCTTTACAATCAGGCGCAGTCCCCCACGTTGGACGCAGATACCAAGATAGAAAAATTCCTCGCGGCGATCGCGCTTTACAGGGGCGACTTTTTGCCGAATTCTCGCTACGAAAACTGGGCGGCGCAGCTGGGCGGACATTTTAACGCGCTATATTTTAAATGTGTGGGCGCGGTTCTCAATATGTTGGGAGACCGCGGACGGTTCCCCGAGGTTGAGCGGATCTGCCGCGACGCTCTTAAAATAGACCAGTTCGACGAATTCATCCACAGGCATCTGATAACGGCGTTGGTGCGGCAGGGCCGGCAAAAGCAGGCGCTTAACCACTACGCCTATGTCACCGACCTGTTTTTCCGCGAGCTCGGCGTAAATCTTTCCGGCGCTATGCGCAGCTTGTATCACGAGATTATAAAAACTGTCAACGACGTAGAGGCCGACATCAACGCCATAAAGGACGAGCTTCAGGAGCACGGACAGCGAATGGGCGCGTTTTACTGCGACTACGAGGTGTTCAAAAACCTTTATCAGCTTGAGGCCAGGACCGCCGCGAGAAGCGGTCAGTCAGTGTTTTTGGGTCTGCTGACGCTTATGGATTCGCAGGAAAACGAACCCGACCTTAAGCAGCGCGCGAAGATTATGGAATTTTTGCATGAAATGATCAAAACAAGCCTTAGAAAGGGCGACGTGTACTCGCGTTTTTCCTCCACGCAGTATGTTCTCATGCTGCCTACGCTGACACTGGAAAACTGCGAGATGGTCGTCGACCGCATAATCAGGCGTTACAAACAGGCGTACCGCTCAAAAAGCCACGAGCTTGTGGCGAGCGTGCGCCCGCTAATACCCGTGGAGCTGATGGAGTGATAACGGCGGCAAATTGTTTGGTAAAATAACCCAATTAAAGGAAAGTTTTTCTTTACCGGTTGACTTATCCGGTTAGACGGCGGTATACTGTATTAAAGGCAAAAACATCCTGTGTTTTGCATAATAACCGTCCACTATGCCTTCGCTTTGCGGAGGCGTTTTATTTTTAGGAGGATTCATGATTATGCTTAAAACAAAAGGCGCTTTCTTCGCCGTTCTACTGACGGTCCTCATGCTCCTAACATCCTGCGGCGGGGCAAAAGCCGCGCAAACCAATCTCACGGGTACGCCTGAGGAGATCTTGACAAAGCTTAACGACGACGTTGCGGCGGCGGGCGTGCAAATGCCGGCTACGATGCCGCCCGCCGCCGTAACAGGCGACGCCGCGCAAAACATGATCGGCCTTTCTGCCGGGGATTTTGAAAAATACGTTGAGTCCGCGGCGCAGAGCACGGCGGCTATAGGTACCTTTGCGCACCAGATGATTGTCGTCAAGGCCAAGGACGCGGCTTCCGCCGCGAAAGTGAAAGAGCTTGTTACCGGCGAAGGCGGCTACGACCCCAAAAAGTGGATATGCGTGTTCCCTGAAAAGGCTGTTGCCGTAGAATCGGGAGGTTATGTGCTTATCGCAGCCGCCAAAGCCGACGTCTGCGACGCCGCAGTCGAAGCGTTCGTCACAGCCGCCGGAACAGCAGGAGAAATCAATACATTCTTTCAGGGAGCATAAGCCTTGTTATTCTCAAGTATTACGTTCCTTTACTGGTTTTTGCCAATAACGCTGGCAGCGTACTTCCTCATGCCCGCGCCCAAAGGCTCTACGGCTCCCAAGAACGCCGTGCTTTTGGCGGCAAGCCTGATATTCTACGCGTGGGGCGAGCCGAGATACGTCGTGCTCATGGCCGCGCAGTGCGTGGCGGCCTGGGGCTTTGGGTTGCTTATCGACAAACACCGCGGACAAAAAACGGCAAAGCTCTGGATGTTGCTTTCGGTCTTTGTCAGCTTTTCGGGGTTGCTGTTTTTTAAGTACGCAAACTTTTTTATAAGTAACATTAACAGCCTCATCGGAGCCAATATACGGCCGGTGGGGCTGCTCATGCCTATCGGGATAAGCTTTTATACTTTTCAAATAGCAAGCTACACCTTCGATTTGTATCGCGGGACAACGGACGTACAGCGCAATGTTCTGGATTTTTCCGCCTATGTCGCGCTGTTCCCGCAGCTTATCGCGGGGCCGATAGTCCGCTACGCGGACGTGGCGCGCGAGCTTGGCCGCCGCGAGCACAGCCTTGCGCGTTTTGCTCTGGGCGCCAGGCGCTTTGTCTTCGGGCTCGGCAAAAAGATGCTGCTAGCAAACCTTTTCGGCGAACTGGTGGACATTTACAAGGCAAGCCCCGACAAAAGCGTTTTGTTCGTGTGGATATATCTTGCGGCTTATTCGCTTCAGATTTACTTTGACTTTTCCGGCTACAGCGACATGGCTATCGGCCTGGGGCATATTTTCGGTTTTAAATTCCTTGAAAACTTCAACTACCCCTACATTGCCGACAGCATAACTGAATTTTGGCGGCGCTGGCACATGTCGCTTTCCAGCTGGTTCCGCGATTATTTATATATCCCGCTGGGCGGTAACCGCGTCTCAAGGCCGCGTCACATGCTAAACATACTTATAGTGTGGGCCGCTACAGGCTTCTGGCACGGCGCGGACTGGAACTTCATTTTTTGGGGGGCTTTTTTCGGAAGCGTGCTGCTGTTGGAAAAATACGCGCTCGCGGGCGTTCTTGACAAAACCCCAAAAGCTCTGCGGCATGTATACGTTATTTTTGTCCTGTTTGCCAGCTGGGCGTTTTTTGACGCGACCGCAGGCTTTAGCGCTGCGTTTGTGACAATAGGCCGCATGTTCGGCGCGGGAGTCTCAAGCTTTGCTAGCCTTGAGTCGCTTTATTATCTGCGCAGCTACGCGGTCCCCTTTGCAGCGGGAATTATAGCCGCTACCCCTTTGCCCCGCGTTTTGGCAGAGAAGCTCGAGGCCAGACAAGCGCTTGTTACGGTTCTGGAACCGGTATCGGTGCTTGCGGTTTTGCTTTCTGCAACGGCCTGCGTGGTGGACGGCTCGTTTAACCCGTTTATTTATTTCAGGTTTTAAAGGAGACCAACCATGAAAAGCAACCGTGCCAGTACGCGCCAGATCCTGACGTTTTTGGTATTCACCGGAGCCGTCGGTATGCTTTTTGCGCTGAATTTGATCCTTGAGCCGCCGGAGGTCCTGCTAAGCGAACGGCGCGTGCCGGCGGCCTTTCCGGAGCTCTCGGTGAAAAGCGTCCTTTCGGCGGGTTTTATGGAAAAGTTCGAGGGCTACGCGGCGGACCGCTTCCCCTTTCGAGAAGAATTTCGAGCCCTGCGCGCCGTTACCGTGCTGGACGTGTTTCTTCAGAGCGACAAATCCGGCGTATACCGTGACGAGGCAGTGGGCGTGGGGGAATTTAAGCGCGCGGACGAGGCTGCACTGCGGCAGACCGCGAAAAAGATTCTGGCCATGGCGCAAAAGCTGGACGGCATGAACATATATTACTCCGTGATACCGGATAAGAGCGTCTATGCCGCCAAATATTTGCCGGGCTACGACCACGCCGCCGCCGAGGCCGTTTTAAAGGAAGAGCTGGGAGCGCTTGAAAATATCCCGCTGAAAGAAAAGCTCGCCGCCGCCAGTTTTTACAAAACCGACCTGCATTGGGACCAGACAAAGATCGTGGGAGCAGCGCGGCATATTCTTGTGGGAATGGACGCCAAAGCCGTTCCGGGCGAATATCACGTTGTCACCGCGGGAGAGTTTTTTGGCGTGTACGCGGGGCGGCTGGGTCTGCCCGTTGCGTCTGATACGCTTGCCTTCGCGGACATTGCCGGGCTTGCCGTCAGCTATTTGAACGAGCACACTCTGGAGCTTGAGCCGGGTGAGCTTTACGCGCCGGAGAGGATTTCCGACGTCGACCCCTACGACGTATTCCTGCGCGGGCCGCAGCCGCTTATAATAATAGAAAACGCGTCCGCCGCCACGGCCCGCGAGCTTTATCTTTTCCGCGACTCTTTCGGCAGCAGCCTCGCGCCGCTGCTTGCGGGGGCGTATTCAAAAATAACCGTGATAGACCTGCGCTACCTGAACGCGGAACTGCTCACGCAGTTCGTGGAGCTCAAAGCCGGAAGCGACGCGCTGTTCATCTACAGCTCGCAGATATTGAACAATCCGAGCGTGTTGCAGGTGTAGTGGCGAACACAGTTCGCCACTATAAAAAATTATTTTCAAAAACCTATTGACATTTTACGCCGAGTGAACTATTATAATAGTACACTAAGATTCTACGGAGGTGATACAGTGAACGCATGGGAGGGCTTTCGTACCGAATTTGACGACAAGACCCCGATCTACAGCCAGATTATAACGCTGTTTTCCCGCTCATTCGCGAAAGGGGAGATCGAGGCGGGCGAACGGATTCCTTCTATCAGGGACATGGCGCTTCAGCTTAGAGTGAACGCCAACACTATGCAGCGCGTCTATCAGGAGATGGAGCGCGGCGGACTGATAAACAGCAAGCGCGGAACGGGATATTTTTTTACGGAGGACAGGAGCATGATGCAAAAAATCAGCGCGAGTATGGCGGCCGGCGCGGTCGGCAGGTTTCTTGAGGAAATGCGCGGACTGGGTTATTCCGACACGCAGATTATCGACGAGCTTAAAAGCTGCATGACGGGAAACACTAACGCGAAAGGGGGCGACGGCGATGCCGCTGATACAGGCGACAGGCATTGAAAAACAATACGCCGACAAAAAAGCGCTCGACGGAGTTGACATTACCATAGAACCCGGCAAGATAGTGGGGCTGTTAGGGCCGAACGGAAGCGGAAAGACCACCTTGATGAAGCTGTTCGCACATCTTTTGCAGCCTTCTGCAGGCGGCATAACCTACCCGGACAACGCGGCGCGCGGGCTTCAGGCGAAAAAGACCGTGGCCTTTCTGCCGGACACTCTCCAGTTTCCAAGCTACATGCGAGTGAGAGACACCTTTACTTTCTACTCCGACATGTACGGCGACTACTCAGCCAGACGCGCGGAGGATATGATCAATCTGCTTGATCTTGGCGGGCTGATGAACGACAAAATATCAAAGCTGAGCAAGGGCATGCAGGAGCGCGTGGCGCTGGGGCTTACTTTTTCGAGGGACACGGGACTGTATCTGCTGGACGAACCGCTGGGCGGCATAGACCCCGTGGGCAAGACGAAGATAATAGACGCCATTCTGGCCATGCAGCTGGAGGATTCCTCTATAGTCGTTTCGACACATTTGGTAAAGGATATTGAGCGTATATTCGACAACGTCTATTTTATATCCAAGGGCAAAATCGTATTCGAGGGCGACTGTGACCGGATGCGGGAGGAGAATGGCAAGACGGTGGAGCAGGCATATTTGGAGGTGTTCGCATATGAAGGCACAGTTTAAGTACGCCGTAAGAAGCGGGCTGGACCTGCGGGCCGCGGCGCTTATAGGGACGATAGCCGTAAACGCCGTATTCGCGGTGCTGGGGCTTGCAGGGATTGCCAGCACAAACGTGACGGTCCTCGGCATAGTGCTCTCAAGTATTTCGCTCTGCGCGGTCTTCGCAATAAATATCATCTCGGACGCGATTGGCTTCAGAAACCTTTACGAAGCGCCGCACGGATATCTTCTGGCGATGACGCCCGTAAAGCACTGGAGGATACTGCTTTCAAGGGTGTTCAGCTATGTGGTGATGGATGTAATAGCGCTGATAATCGCTATATCAGGCGTAATATTGCAGTCGAATATCCTCGACGGTTCACTGACCAACGGCGCGTTTTTCAGGGTCACAATGCGCAGCTTTGGCACCGATATATCTCTGTTTGGAATGGGGATACTGAGTTACGCCTATATCATGCTGCTGGTGGTGTTCAGCCAGGTGCTCAAAAACACCGTGTTCTACCATATGCGCGGACGCGGGCTTCTTGCGGGGCTGTGCGTTCTGGCGGTGGCGTGGGCGTTCAACCTCACAGGCTTCCTGTTTATGCCCCTGGGCGCGCATCAGGGCTGGAGCTGGATATTTTACAGTATAACGCTCAATACTAGCAACCCGCTGCATGTAGTCGCGTATTATATTGTTTCGCTGGCAAAGATTTCGGCGCTGTTCGCGGCAAGCTCCGCGCTGGCCGAAAGGAGGATAAACCTGTGACAGTAAAAAAGATCATCGCAATATTTACAGTTGCAACCATGCTGCTGCTCAACACCGGCTGCGTTGCCCTTACGCTCATGGATATGGGCGTCACAGGCAAGGGCGAGATAATCTCACGGGAATTTGACGCGGGGGATTTTAACGAGCTTGTCGTCGAACTGGGGGGCAATCTCTACTACACGCAGGGCCAAAGCGGTTCTGTGAGAATCGAAACCTATGAAAACCATCTTGAGCTCATTGACGTCAGAAACGAAAACGGGAATCTGTATATAGGAAGCGGCGAAAAACTCTCGATGGATTATAACGACCCCGCCTCTGACGGTTCGTACCCTAAGATATATGTTTCGGCGCCGGCGCTGCGCAGCCTGCGGGTCCTGGGCATGGTTGATTTTTCCGAGGTCGGTACGATAACCGGCGAAAGCTTTACGCTGGACGTCTCCGGCACGTGCTCCGGCAACATTGACCTGGACGTCGAAAAGCTGGACGTAAATGTAGATGGCATCGCAGGGATAGAGCTTACCGGACGCGCTGAAAACGCCGTGATAAGAAACTCCGGCATGGGAGCGGTGGAAGCTTTGGGCCTTACGGCTGCCAACGCCGAGGTAGAGGTCGACGGCATGGGCGCTATAACCATCACCTGCACGGGCAAGCTCGACGCCTCGGTTAGCGGCATGGGTAATATCGAATACAGAGGCGACCCCGAAGTTACGCAGGAAATAGACGGCATGGGAAGTATTGGCCCCGCAGACGCTTCTTACTGAGCACATTCGGCAACAAAACACCCGGCCCTGCGGGGCCGGGTGTTTTGTTGCGTGAGCGCCTGACTTGTTTTTTAATTTATTGTTAAATTTATGCGTAAAAAATAAATGCGCATGTTCCCTGTGCTATAATGAAAAAAGGATTAGCATAAAGAGGTGTGTTCATGAAGCGAATTTTGGCGCTGGGGCTTGGCGTTTTGCTGGCCGGGCTGCTGGGGTGCTCGGTAATTTTGCCAAACGAGATAGCCGCGGCTTCCGAAGAAGAACAGCTAACGCCGCCGGCGGCCGTACTGACCAACCCTGATATTGCGATAGCGGTGCGCTACGACTACGATGACCGCGTAAGGGCCGGCGTCACGGTCCCCGCGTTTGTTGACGTCACGAACACGGGACCCGCCATAGACGGCGTACTGCGCCTGAGCATAACTCCGCAGAACAGCCTCACCGCCCTGTGCTACGAGATGCCGGTCTATGTGGACGGGGGCGAAGCGTCCTCTTTTGCGTTGCCGTTTTTAACGCAGTCTGAGGTCGGGAATATCCGGGTGCATTTAATTTTAAACGGCGAGCCGGTGGCGGAGGCCGAGCATGCCCGCAACTATGTGGTATATACATCCGAAATGTTGGTCGGCGTTCTGAGCGCGGACCCGAACGGCCTGGCCTATCGCTTTAACGGAGTGTCGCTCATGGACGACGACGGCGCAAGGCTCACGACCGTTCAGGTGGACCTTTCTTCCGGGGATTTTCCGGATGAGGCCTATATGCTGGAAAGATTCTCGCTTGTCGTTTTGAACAATTATGATCTCGGGCTTTTAAGCGAGGCTCAGCGGGAGGCGCTGTTCGCGTGGGTGAGGCGCGGCGGCAGGCTTTTGGCGGACGCTGACCCGCAAGGCGCGCAGGCCTTGCGCTCGCTCGCGCCGCTGGTAAATGTTGACGGTACGGGCGCCGCCGTCGCGTTCGACGGCGACGAGCCGGCCGTTAGGGAATACCCGGTGGGCGGGGGCAAGGTATTCGCGACCGTGTTTGCGCTGGGGGATCCGCAGATACATCAAAACGGGAGCTTTGCGGGGATTCTGCGTGACATCCGCGGTCTTTCGGCCATACGCGAGGCCGAAAGGCCAGACCGCGGCGCATACTATAGCTACGGCGGGGCGAGCAGTTATCTTCAGGACGCCGTGAGGAGTATAGAATGGCTTGACGCGCCGTCTGTGTCGTGGATACTCGCCATGCTTTTGGGCTTTATAATAGTTGCCGCGCCGGTGAGCTATATAGTGCTTAGAAAAAAAGACAAGCGCGACCTGATATGGTTCACTGCGCCGGCTCTGTCGCTGGTTTGCTGCGCTGTTATAATAGGCTACGGCACGGCGAGGCACGGAGTGGACGCCGTGTCCTCGGTTGTGACGGTCATAGACTCCCGCGCCGGCGCACACGCAGGGCACAACTATTCTGCCGTGGGCGTCGCCGCTCCAAGGCAGAATACCTACAAAATCGGCGTTAAAGAGGACGGCGCGTTTCCTTTCCGTTATAACGAGAACTACTATTATAATGACGACGGGACCGTGGCGCCCGCCGGAAGGCCGGCTGTGCTGATAGACACAAGTGGACAGCCGCTTGTGACGTTTGACAATATCCGCCAGTGGAGCATGGACTCGTTTTATCTGCTGCGTGACCTTGAACTTGCCGGGCGGCTTGAGACCGAGGTAAATTACAGCGGCGGCACGGCCTTTTGCGTTGTAAAAAACAACACGGGCTACGACCTCGAGGACGTCACAGTCGTTACCCAGGCGGGGTATCTGCGGCTTCCCCTGCTGGAAAACGGCGGGGAGGGGACCGGTACTGCGACGCCATATGAGTACACTTCCGGCTACGCCACAATGCCGTCGTCCTACCGGGGGATAGAATACTGGAATGTCATTCAGGAGCTTTACGGTGGCCCCACGGTCTTGCCGGGCTATATCTCGGGCAGGAACGGAGACGCCCGAACGGTAGGTGAAAAGCGCGAGGATTATTTAAAGGCCCAGATGGTCAACGCCCTGCTGGAGACCGCGCAGCTGCAGCGGTACCAAAGCAGGTATACGGGCGTGGGGGCAATGTACGGCAACGACGGCTCCTCCGTCTGGGGCTGGTCCGGGCAGGCAGGCGCGCTTGACATAACCGCCAACGGCAAAGGAACACGCAACGAGCTCAACCGCGCCGTAATTTTTGGAGACGCAAAGATCTCCTACGAGATAGACGGAGAGATGCACTCGCTTCTGGGGCAGATTACCGGAATTACCGTCGACGCTTCGGATCTCGGAATGGGTATCCCGCTGGGGGACTCCTACACAAGCTTTTCGAAGGGCGACGTCACCTTTGCGTTTGATCTTTCCGGCACTGCGAAAAGCGGCGACGTCTCCGGCATGAGCTTGTCCTCCTACAACGCTCGCGGGGACTTTACGGTCGCGCTTTTGAACAACAGTACCGGAGAGTGGGACATGTGGGGCGACGGCATGACGCTTGCCACGGGAATAGAGATATCGCTTAATCCCGGCTACTATGTGGGCGAAGACGGCAGGGTGCTTATGAAGCTCACGGCCGGCCACCTGTACAAGTCCGAAGAGGACGGGGACGTCCCCGCCGACAAGGACCCTTATTACGAGGGGGACGTCGTGATAGACTCCGTCGTGCTGAGCGTGTTGGGAAGGGGGCGGTAAAATGCTTGAGGTAAAAGGGCTTTATAAGCGCTACGGAAGGTTCACCGCGCTGGACCATATAGACCTCAGCCTCCCCCGGGGCAGCATCTTCGGTTTTGTGGGACCAAACGGCGCCGGAAAGACCACAGCCATGAAGATACTCGCGACTCTTCTGCCCCCCACCGGCGGCGAAGCGTTTATAGACGGCGTTTCGGTGGTGGAAAATCCGCGGGAGATACGCGGGATGATCGGCTACATGCCTGATTTCTTCGGTGTGTACGATGATTTAAAGGTAGTCGAATATCTGGATTTTTACGGCAGCGCGGCGGGCCTGGATTACCGCGAGCGCAAAAAGGCCGTAGATGACCTGCTGGAACTTGTTTATTTAAGCGACAAGAGAGACTCGTATGTGGACACGCTCTCCCGCGGGATGAAGCAGCGACTGTGCCTCGCGAGAAGCCTGATCGGCAACCCGAAGCTTCTTATACTCGACGAGCCCGCATCAGGAATGGACCCGCGTGCAAGGATCGAGATGAAAAGCATCCTTAAAACCTTAAAGGACATGAACAAAACTATCCTGATAAGCTCGCATATCCTGCCGGAGCTGGCCGAGCTCTGCGACGTGTTCGGTGTAATCGAAAAGGGCAGATTTCGTTTTGTCGGCACCATAGACGAGATAAGCCGCAAGATACACGGCGGAGAGATACTCACGCTTGAACTTACGAAGCCAAGCGAGGAGCTTGTCACGTTTATGTATCAGCGTCCGGAGCTGCATAATATCAGAGCAGAAGAAAACAAGGTGTTCGCGGGCTTTTCCGGCGGGCGCGAGGGCGCGCGGGAGTTGCTGCGAGAGCTTGTGGCGCAGGATTTTCCGCTCGTCGGCTTCAGATTGGAGCAGGAAAACCTTGAAAACGTATTTCTGGAGGTGACCCGCAGTGAGGAGGATTAACCCTGTATTTTTAAACGGCGTTAAGACCCGCATGCGCGGGGTGCGCGCGCCTGTGCTGATGTCGGTATATTTCGCGATCCTTCTTGGTATTTACACGCTGGTGTATTTGACAATGGGCGCCGACAACTCCTACTCCTATGTTACGACGCGCCCCATGCCCGACAGCACGGAGCTTCTCACTGTGCTTTACAGCCTGCTGGTCTGCGTCATCTACGGAATAGTGGTCGTACTGGTACCCGCGCTTAACGCGGGAAATATTTCCGCCGAGCGGGAAAAGCAAACGCTGGACCTGCTGCTTTCGTCGCGCCTGAGCGGAATTTCGATCATCATGGGCAAGGTGCTGGCCAATCTGGTGTTCGTGGTGTTTTTGCTGACCCTGACGTTGCCGCTCTTTGCCGTGACATATCTTTTTGGCAGCATTATGCTGTGGGATATTCTAAAGGCCTTTTTGTATATAATCGTCACCGCATACGGCTGCGCGTCGGTCTCGACGTTTTTTTCGGCGCTTATGAAAAAGACCACCGTCGCCACCATACTCACATATGTGGCGCAGTGGCTGTTCATAACGCTGACCACCGGCATAGGGGCCTATATGATGTTTGCTTACAATGACACTGTGGCGACATACGGCCCGTTGAGCCAAACAAGCCGGGTATATATACCGGCCCTGCTCAGGATAAACCCCGGCCTTTCAATAATAGAACTGCTGGCGGTGGCAGAGAGCAACGGCGGCTCGGGAACGGACGTTATGGGCGGGCTATTCGGCGAGCTTGGCGGCGGCGGATTTTTGATATATTCATCCTGCTTTTTAATCGTGATCTCGGCGATTTTTAATATCTTTTCCGCGGTACTCATAAAGCCTGTGCAAAAATTCCAGCTTCGTGCCGCAAAGCCAAAACCCGCTCCGGCCCCTGAAGCACCGGAGGAAACCGCGCGGGAGCCCTTAGACGGCGGCGAGCACTCATGAGCCGCGACGTCAAAAAACTGATTAAGCCCTACGCAGCGCGCGTTCGCCTGCGCGTATGGCTTTTGCGTTTTGGCGCGGGCTGCTGTGCCGCTTCGGCGGCGGGGCTTACGGTCATGCTGCTTTCCTTTGCAGTGCCGATAGTGGACAGGGCGGCAATCGCAGCGGAGTTCGCCGCCGGGGTGCTTTTGGTTTTGGGCGCGGCGTTCGCGTTTATGCGACCCTCGCAGGAAAGGCTGGCGGCGCTGATAGACGGCTGCGGCTTTAAAGAGCGGGTGCAGACCATGCTTGCGCTTCATGGCGACGACTCGGCATTTGCGGCTCTACAACGGCGGGATACGATTTCGGCGCTCGCCGCCGCCAATCCTAAGGACCGCGTGCCGCTCACCGTCCCCAAAAGGCTGTTCGCCATAGCGGCGGCTATCCTGCTAGCGGCCTGCGCGCTGGGCTTCGTGCCCGGCCCAAAGGACGCGGAGGTAAGGGAGCTAAAAGAGATCCGCGAGGTTATGCGGGAGCAGGCCGAGCTGGTGGAGGCGGGGCTGGAGGCGCTGCAAAAAGAGGATTCCTTGGCGGACGCCGAAAAGGCCGAGCTCAACGAGCGTCTGCGCGAGCTTGCCGAAACGCTGCGCGAGGGCAGGGACTACAAAGAGAGCATGAGGCAGATATCCGAGATTGAGAAAGAGCTTGAAGAAATAAGGCGCGAACAGGCCGAAGAGCAGATTGCCGCACTTGAGCGCGCGGTAGACGAGGCGCGCGGGGAAGAGCCGGCCGGCGCGGAAGAAAAGCTGCGGGAGCTTGCGGAGTCCCTGCGAAAGGACGCGGAAGAAATGCAGGACGCCGAAGCGAAAGAAGCTATGGAAAAGCTGGCGGACGCGCTTGAGAGCGGGGACGAGGCCGCGGCGGAGGAAGCCCTGAGCGAGCTTGAAAACGCGCTGCCGGGTTCACAGACGCTTGCGAAAATCGAAAGTGATTTAAAGCTCGGCAGGATTTAAAGCTCGGCAGGAGCCGGCTGGGCCGGCTTCCGGGCGCGCAGCCGTTTACCGGAGACCCTGCAAATCTGGTTCCGATAGACGCCGACAGTCTTGAGCTTATAGAGGCCATGCCGGGTGACGCCGGAGACACGGCCTCCGCGGGAGTCATTGCCGTACCCGGGCAGGGGCAAGGCGACCAATCCGGGAACGGCCAGTCCGGGAACGGCGCGGGCGGCGGGGCCGGCTCAGGGACCGGGGAGCTTGAGGAGAGCGAGAAAATATACGACAGCAGACGTATTGAAACCGAGGGGCCCAGCACCGGTTTGCAGGGGGAAATAGACGCCGAGGGCCCGCGTCAGCAGGCGGAGACCGAGGCCGGGGACGGCTCGCTGGACGGGTATATTCCCTACCGCGAGGCCGTGGGCGGGTATGCCGACGACGAGATAAACGCCGCGAGGCGAGAGGCGCTGCCGCCAGCCGTGCGGGAGTGGGTAGAAGGGTATTTTTCGGCGCTGCAAGGACAATGAGGGGGGAGATTATCATGAACGAAGAGCAAATAAAATCCTTTTACGAAAAGGCGGAGAGAATACGGCGGGAGATAGCCGTTGAGATGGTCGGGCAGGAAAGCGTCGTGCGGCAATTGCTGATAGCGGTGATCTGCGGCGGCAACGTTCTGCTGGAGGGCGTGCCGGGTCTTGGAAAAACGCGGCTGGTCCGCACGCTGGGCAAGGCGCTGGACCTTGAGTTTTCGCGCATCCAGTTCACACCCGATCTTATGCCGGCGGACGTGACAGGCACGAATATAATTGTCAAGAACGCTAAAGGAGAAAACGGGTTCTCTTTCCAAAAGGGGCCGGTCTTCGGCAATATCGTGCTGGCGGACGAGATAAACCGCGCGACGCCCAAGACACAGAGCGCGCTGCTGGAAGCCATGCAGGAGCACACCGTAAGCGTTGGCGGGGTAAGCTATGCGCTGCCGGAGCCGTACTTTGTGCTGGCAACGCAGAATCCCATGGAGCAGGAGGGTACGTATCCCCTACCGGAAGCCCAGCTGGACCGCTTTTTCTTTAAGCTCAAGGTGGATTTCCCGAACCTTGACGGCCTCAAGCGGCGGGCCCCAAGCAAAAAAAGCGGCAAGCGGCGCGGATATTCTGGAAATGCGTGAGGTTGCCTCCCGCGTGCCGATAGCCGCCGCCGTGGAGGATTACGCGCTGCGGCTGGTGCTGGGCACCCACGCCGGCAGCGAGCACGCCGCGCCCGTGGCCGGGCAATATTTGAGATTTGGCGCAAGCCCCCGCGCCGCGCAGGCCATAGTCGCCGCCGCGCGATGCGAAGCGTTGTTCCAGGGACGCTATAACGTCTCGTTTGACGACGTGCGCTTCGCCGCGCCGCCGGTGCTGCGCCACCGCATAGTATGCAATTTCGAAGCCATGTCAAAGGGCCAGAACAGCGAGACTGTGATAGAAGCTCTGCTCAAGGAGACGCCGCAGACGGTGCAACGCCGTGGCTAAGCCGCTGTTTGACTCGGAGTTTTTAAGCCAGCTTGAGCAATTGCGCCTGAACTTTAAAACACGGGTGCAAGGCCAGAGCGGCGGCGGGCGAAGGTCGCGCCTGCCGGGGGTTTCGGCTGAGTTTTCTGATTTTAGGGAATATCAGCCCGGAGACGACTTCCGCCGCGTGGACTGGAACGCCTACGCACGGTTTGACCGCCTTATGCTCAAGCTGTTTTTAGAAGAACGGCAAATGCGTGTGCAGTTTTTTGTGGACGACAGCGCGTCCATGCAGCTCTTCGGTAAATCACTCATGGCCAAGCGCCTTGCCCTGACGCTGGGTTATCTTGCTCTGGCGAGCGGGGATCAAGTTACCGTCACCCCGCTGGGGGAGGGCGGAGAGCCCGTAAGATCTTTCGGGCCGGTTGGCGGCAAGGATTCTTTTTTGCGCATGGCCCGTTTTTTGAGCGAGACGCCGCCGCAAAAGACCAGCGGACTCACCAAAAGCATAAGCTCGCTGGAGCTTTCCGGCGGGCCGGGGCTTTGCTATATCTTCACCGACGCGTTTTCGCAGGACGGCGTTGAGGACGCGCTTAAGTATTTGCGCTACCGCAAAAAAGAGGCGACGCTGGTGCATATACTCGCTCCGCAGGAGCTTGACCCCGTTTATGAGGGTGCGGTCCGCCTTGTGGACAGCGAGACCGGAGATATCCGCGAACTCGAGATGACCGCCGCCCTGAAGCGCAAATATAAAGAGACCTTGCGTGAATTTTGCGCGCGGCTGATGGAAAGCTGCCACAAAAACGGCTTCCGCTACGAGCTTATCCCGTCTGACATGGACCTGCGGCAGGCCGTGATGAAACATCTTATTGACATAGGGGGTGCGTGAGTGCTTTTTCAAAATCCATGGGGGGCGCTCGTGCTGCTCTCGGCGATTCCGCTTGTCATACTGTATTTGCTAAAGCAGCGCCGGGAAGAGGTAGTCGTGCCCTCAACGGCGCTGTGGGAGCGCGCGCTAAGCGAGTGGGAGGCTTCTCATCCCTGGCAGAAATGGCGTAACAGCCTGCTGTTTTTCCTGCAGCTCATCACCCTTATTCTGCTGGCGCTCGCGCTCATGCGTCCGGTGTGGAGGATATCGGGGATGGGCAAAAGCAACGCGGCGGTGATCGACCTTTCTGTCAGCATGCGGGCGGTGGAGAACGGCGTCTCACGCATTGAGCGCGCCAAGCTGGGCGTCGCCGCGCTAATAGAGGCCATGCGGGCCGGAGAGGAAATGACTCTGGTCGTTGCCGGCGAACAAAGCGAGGCGCTTGCCGTAAGAAGCGGCGATAAAGAAGCGCTGCTTAGGATATTGGAGCCGCTGGAAGCCCAATACGGCAAAAGCCGCCTGGATGAAGCCGCCGGGCTCGCCGCCGCCCTGCTGGAGGGCGCAGAGATGGACGAGGGCGGCAGGGTTGTGTATGTATTCACCGACCACGCGGCGGAGGCTCGCGAGGACCCGTCTGTCAGCACGATCGTCCGCAACGTCGCCACAGGCGCAGAAAACGTCGCCATTACGGGGGTGACTTACGGCCTTGACAGCCAGGGTGGCCTAACCGTGCTGGGGTTGCTGCACAATTATGGCGGGGCCAAAGCTGTCAGCGTCGAGCTGTGGGGTGACGGCGCGCTGCTGGACGTGCGCGGCTGCGAGCTGCCAGGCGACGGCTCCGCAAACGTACTGTTAGACGATTTAAGCCCCGCGCTCAGGCGCGTGACTCTGGCAATAAGCGAGGATGACGCGCTTTTGGCCGACAACACCGCGTATGCCGTTATTCAGGACAGCTCGCGGTACAGGGTGCTGCTAATGACCGAGCGCAATGTCTTTTTGGAAAAGGCTATTTTGCTGCGAGACGATATAGACCTCTACAAGACTACACCGTCGGAGGTTCTCCCCGGCGGAGAATTTTCGCTTGTGATCGGCGACGGCTGGCCACATGGATCCCTGCCGGGCGGTCAGGATATCTGGATTATTTCACCGCAGGCCGGGACCGATTGGTTCGGCCTGTTTGAAGCCGGGGCGCAAGCGAATATCCAGCCGGCCGGGTCCGGGCGGTACGAGCCTATTCTGAGCCATGTTGACCTGGCCGGACTCAAGCTGGCGCGCGCCAGCGGCTTTGAGCTTAAAGACCCCGCGACGGCCGTGCTGGCATATATCGGGGAAGCCCCGCTGATCATCCGGGCGGAGAACGCCGGCGGGAACGGGACTAAACGTCTGGCCTTCGGCTTTGACCTCCACGACAGCAGCCTGCCGCTCCAAAAAGATTTTCCTATTCTTGTGCAGAACATCTTAAACTGGTTTTTGCCGCCCGCAGACGCTCAGACAGGACGAGTGACGGCGGGATCTCCCGCTTTTGTGACCATGGCAGGAGACACCGCCTCCTATGACGTGCTGACGCCCGGCGGCAAAAACTTAACCGGCCTTACCCGGCGGCAGTTCGACGGCACGGGCGAGCCCGGTTTTTATTCCGTGATCCAGCGGGACGGCGCAGGCGGGCCTTTGGCGGAGAGCGCCTTTGCCATAAACCCCGTGGTTGAGGACGAGAGCGAGCTTCGCACCGCGGGCGGGGGTACAGGTTCCGCGGAAAACGGCGGCGCCGAGCTTCGCCGCAGCCTGAATTTATGGCCGTATGTAATACTTTCGGCGCTTTTGCTGATGGCCGCTGAATGGTGGGTGTATCATCGTGGGGCTTGAGTTTTTAAACCCGTGGCATCTTCTTGCGGCGCCGGTCTTGCTGGGCTGGCTGTGGCTGATATTTTTAAGGCGTGGCGGCAGGAGCCTTAAGGGGAAGGTCTCGGCCGCGCTGAGAAGCGTTTCGGTCGTGTTGCTCGCTCTGGCGATGGCCGGCGCGGGGCTTGTAATGCGCGGACACGACGCGCAGTTGATTATCCTTGCCGACCGTTCCGAGAGTGCAGAGCCCTTTTGGGACGACCAGGAGGAGTGGATAAACAGCCTAAGCGAAACACTGCCGGACAACTACTCAATGTCGGTCGTATCTTTCGGGGGAGACTCACGAGTGGAGGCGGGCTTTGAGGGAGAGGGCTTCAGGGGCTTTCACACGCAGATCGACGGCGGCGCGACGGACTTTGAACAGTCCGTGCGGTTTGCGTCCGCGCTGTTTGCCGGTGACGCGGCAAAGCAGGTGCTCCTGCTGACCGACGGAGCGGACAACCGCGGCGACGCGGGCAGGATAACGACGCTGCTGGACGCGCAGGGTATACGCGTGGACGCACATCTCTTTAAGAGAGAGACAGGCGACGACGCGCAGATAAGCCGCGTTGATATACCCGGCACGGTGTACCAAAACGAAAGCTTCGATATTCAGGTCGAGGTCGATTCCGAGACCGAAAAGCGGGCCGTGCTGCTGCTATACAGCGGGGCCGATTTGCTGAGCAGTCATGAGGTCAATCTGCAAAAGGGCGTGAACAGCTTTGTGTTCCGGGACACGGCGCGGAACACCGGCCTTGTGGGTTACCGCGCCGAGATTCAGGAAACCGGCGGCACGGTGCGCAACAACCGGCGCTCCACAGTGGCAAAGGTACTTGGCGCGCCGCGCGTGCTGCTGATAGCGGGAGCGGAGGGCGAAGCCGACGAAATGCGCGCGATGCTTGCCGCGGCATCCCTAACGCCGGAAACCGTGCCGACGCAGGCCTTGCCGCGCACCGCCGCAGGCTTGCAGCAGTACGACGCGGTCGTGTTCGTCAACGTGAACGCGGACGATTTAGAACCTGAGCAAGTCTCGGCGCTCGACCATTTTGTCAGGACTTTGGGCCGCGGCTTCGTGGCGCTGGGCGGCGACAACAGCTTCGCGCTCGGCTCGTATATAGGAAGCGATTTGGAAAAGCTTTTGCCCGTGGAGTCCGACGTGCGCAACAAGCTGGACGTTCCGTCCCTGGCGCTGGTGCTGGCGATAGATCACTCCGGAAGCATGTCGGAAAACGCCGGCGGGGTAAGCCGCCTGGCGCTTGCGCGGGAGTCCGCACAGCGCGCGGTGGAGCAGCTCACGCCAAAGGATTCGATCGGAGTTATCGCTTTTGACGACACGGCCAAGTGGGTCGCGCCTCTGCAATCCGCCGAAAACGCGGAAGAGGTTATCGGGCTTATCGGCGGGCTGCGCACGGGCGGCGGGACAATGATGTACTCATCTATTAACGAGGCCTATAACGCGCTTAAAGGCTCTGACGCCGCGATAAAGCATTTGATCCTGCTCACAGACGGCCAGCCCGCCGACAGCGGATTCGAGGGGATTATCGCGCAGATGCGTGAGGAGCATATAACGGTTTCGGGCGTCGCAATGGGCGCCGACGCAAACGACGCGCTGCTTTACAGGCTCAGCCAGCTTGGGGGCGGGCGGTTTTACCATGTTGACGCGGGGGACAATATCCCGTCTATTTTTGCTAAGGAGACGCAGCTCTCAACCCAGAGTTACTTGCAAAACCGCACGTTTTATCCGGAATACTTTATGGACTCACCCCTGACAGAACCGTTCAGCGAGGGATTGCCCGCTTTAACGGGCTTCCTCGCAACGGTCGCCAAGCCAACTGCGACTGTGGCGCTCAGAAGTGACAACGACCTACCGGTGCTGGCGCACTGGCAGTACGGCGCGGGGCAGGCCGTCGCCTGGACCAGCGATGTTAACGGTGGCTGGAGCGGGGAATTTCTCAGATGGGACGAGGCGGCCGGATTCTTTGGCGGGTTTGTCTCGAACGTGCTTTCAGCCGGTAGCGGGCAGGGGTATCTCGCGCTCCGCGAAAACGGGGATACGGCTTCGCTCAGCCTCACCGTCGACGGCATTGACGAAGCCGGGACCGAAGCTACGGTTATCGCCCCGAACGGGCAGGAGATAAAAGTGTCGATGCGTCTTACAAGCCCCGGCGAGTTTTCGGGCGAGTTTCCGCTGGAGCAGGAAGGAGTCTACGCCGTCCGCGTGGACCAGAGCCAAAACGGGCAGACCGTTAACAGCCTTGAGGGCGGCTTGCCCAGAGGCTATTCGAGCGAGTATGATATCCGTGAGGGCAGGGATTTACAAAGCCTTACGGCGTTGCTCGCGGATGACGGCGCATATGTTGAGACGCCGGAGCAGGTGTTTGAAAGGCCGCCCCGTAGTGTAAATCGCCGCTACGACCTCACCGCGCCGCTTCTGGGGCTGGGTCTGCTGCTGTTCCTGCTGGATATCGCAGCGAGACGTTTGCAGTGGGAGGCGCGCGCCGAGGCGGCCTGGCGCAGGTTTTGGGGCGAAAAGCAGGACGCGCGGCCGGCCGGCATGCCTGAGGATAAAACACCCGGCCCGGCGGGGCCGCCGCAACCCACAAAAGACAAATCTGAAAAAACCGCGCAACCGCCGCCCGAAACCGGTTCGGAGCTGAGCGCCGAGCTGCTGAGGCGCAGGGGTAAAAAGTAGCGCTTGCCACGCTAGAAAATCATACAATTATTTGTGTATATTATTACCTTTTTAAGTCTTGACAATTGGAATAAAACGGCATATAGTATAGTAGTAGGATAGTGGCTACTTGTCATGTTTTTTAACAAGGAGGGATAAAACATGATTGTAAACAACGACCCATCGTCGGCGCGCAATTTCAGAATCAACAACGCAGCGACGGCCGCAAGCCTTAACAGGCTTTCGTCAGGAAGGCGCATAAACAGCGCCGGGGACGACGCGGCCGGTCTCGCGATCTCTGAAAAGATGCGCGGCCAGATGGGGGGGATCTCCAAGGCGATGCAGAACGCGCAGGCCGGAGTCTCGCTGGTGCAGACGGCCGAGGGCGGCCTGAGCAACTCGGCGGACGTTTTAAACCGGATGAGAGAGCTTGCGACCCAGGCTTCCAACGGCACGTATTCCGCTGATGACAGGGCTCTTTTAAACAGAGAGTTCGAACAGCTCAAGGGCAGCCTTGACCAGGTGGCCGAGTCCACCCATTACAACGAGATTAACCTTTTGGACGGCAGCCTTTCCGACGGTTCCCTGACGTTCCAGGTCGGGGCCAACGGAAGCGCCGACGAACGTCTGGGTGTGAGCGTCGGCAACATGTCGGCCGAAGCGCTGGGCTTGAGCGAGATCAATATCAACAGCGTCGAGGGCGCGGCAGAGGCGCTGACAGCCATCGACAACGCGGTAAATACTGTGTCGGAGACCCGGGGCGACCTTGGCGCCACGCAGAACAGGCTGGAGAGCACGATCACCAACCTGGCGGTCGCGGAGTACAACATCACCGCTTCGGAAAGCAACATCGCCGACCTCGACATGGCGAAGGAGATTCTCAACCGCACCACCAAAATGTTACTTGCAGAGGCATCAACGGCCGGCATGGCGCACCAGATGAATTTTATGCGCCAGAACGCCGCATATCTGCTTAAATAATCTTACTGACGCATTTTACGGAAAGGGGGTAAGATTATGGCCTATCTAGACAGAGTAAACTCGCTTTACAACTACAACTACACCTCTATGCGCAGCTCCGTGAACGACTTCAACCAGGCCGGCGGCGCGCAGAAGACCGAGACCAACAAGCCGTTGCCCAGCTATGTGAACAACGACGCGCTGGAGTACCTTTCCGGTATCCAGAACGGCGCGAACAGGCTGCTCAGGACGCTGGCTGACGACAGCAGGTCCCAGGTGTTCTCGCAGATGCAGGACGTCGTCTCGTCGGACAGGCGTGCCGTTGCTGTCGACGACAGCGGGCGGAACGACTCGTTCCGGGAAACCGGGCTCGACGTCGAGCAAATCGCGACCAGACAGGTTAACGAAGGCGCAAGGCTCGACGCGGACGCCGAAAGCGCGGCCGAAGCCGGGACCAACAGCTTCCAGATCACGCAGGGCGGCCAGACTTTCGACTTCAACATAGAAGTCGAAGAGGGAGACACCAACGCGGCTGTCCAGCAAAGGATCGCCGACGCTGTCAACGGCAGCGGAATCGGCGTGCGCGCCAGCGTCTCCCAGGACGAAAACGGCATGAGCCGCCTGAGCCTTGAGAGCGAGTCCACCGGTGAGGAGAACGCATTTGTCGTGCGCGACACAGTCGGCTCACTTGCCGCTGACACCGGCATGAATTCGCGCGACCAGGCCGCACAGGACGCGATCTTCCGCGTGAACGGCGGGCAGGAGCAGCGCTCGGCTACAAACAACGTGGCGCTTGAGGGCGGAGTTTCAGTGACGTTCCGGCGGCCCACAGACGTGGGCGAGCCTGTCACCGTGGGCTTCCGCAATGGCTCGAATGACCAGGCGGAGGCCATGCGTGAGCTTGTGGGCGACATAAACAACCTGCTTTCGGCGGCGGACCGCGGCCCGGTGGACAACCGCGTGGAGTTTGATCTGCGCACGCTCCTGAGCGACTACGGTTCGGAGCTTGAAAACGTTGGAGTCAGAATGGGCGGCGACGGCAGGCTCAGCATCGACGCAGAAAGGCTTTCCGCCGCGGCGCGGGATGGCGCGCTCTCAAACCTCATGGGGTCCAACAGCGGCTTTGCAAGCGGGCTTACACGGATCGCGAGCTTCGCGTCGTCAGACTCGGGCGCGTCAAGCGTGGCTGCGGCCAACTCGGCGAGCGGCAGGGGATACTACTGGAACAGCGCCGACGACAACTACTGGAACCCCGCGAACCCCTATTCCACTCGTTCCGCCGGAAGGTCCGGCTTCGACTATAACTCGACCGAATCCATGAACAGGCCCGGCTTCGACTACGACGAGTGGCGCAGAAGCTGGCAGGAGTCAATGGAAAGAAACAACAGCGACGGGAACAGTTTTAGAAACCAGTGGCGTGAAGGCATAAACAACTACCGGAACAACATGAACAGTTACGCATATCTCTACAACTCCCCCGGAGCAGTCATGAACATGTACGCTTAATATCCTACACCTCCCTGTTACTAACAGCGCCGCGAAAATCGCGGCGCTGTTGTGTTGTATGAGGGGGACTTGCGTCCCCCCTCATAAACTCCCCCTGCAATTGAATTGACTCACCGTCAATTCAATTAGAAGTGTCAAATTCGACAAGTAATACTCATCCGCAATAAAAATCTGTCTCCTCGCAAATGAATTGCTCGGGATTTTTATTGCTCAAGATGTGCCTGTTTCTCGTCTGTCTTCGACAGACA
>QMCE01000243.1_pt1 | contig 32186 bp, 30 predicted proteins | sample 1821851 | NCBI WGS metagenome assembly QMCE01 (sample SAMN09453174, study PRJNA476694) | Termite gut metagenome, whole genome shotgun sequencing project. | isolation source: worker | host: Odontotermes sp. | place: South Africa:Pretoria | collected 2016-01-28 | reverse complement strand
CCCCGTTTGCGCCGGGGTGATACTCTACCGCGTAGGTTTTTGTTGTCCAGACGGGATAGAGGGTGAGCGGGGCGTTTGCGTCGTAAATTTCGCCGAGTTCGTACGCCTTATCGCCGCCGTCTGATAACGCCCAGCCTGTTTGAGTGCGGCCGACGCTTGTGAACAGCTCTCCGGGGAGTGTATGGTCTTCGCCGTGAGTTTTGACGGCGGAGGAAGCCGCTTCCGCCCCGTTTGCGCCGGGGTGATACTCTACCGCGTAGGTTTTTGTTGTCCAGACGGGATAGAGGGTGTCATATCTCTTCGCCCTTCTCGTTCGTCGTGCGCACGGTGATGCCCTCTCGCGTGACACGGACCAACGAGGCGCTATGGTTGTCGTTCACCACGACCGGGAAACCCCACTGCTCGGAGCTCATCGCGCGGTGCGTGTGCCCGCAGAGCATAAGGTCGATCTTCGCTTTCTCCAATATTGGCATGAACAGCTCACGCACTAATCCCGGGCCACGGCTCATCGGCGGTTGGTGCATAACCACTATACGGTGGCTTGCCCCGCGGAAGGCTTTGCTGCGCACTTTACGCGCCAACCATTCGGCCTCCGTGTGTAGGTAGTTGTCGAAGTCGGTCAGGCCCGCATAAACAGGATGGCCGTCGGGCTTGTCCTCGCCGGTATCCAGAACCAGAACCGCCGTCTCGCCGACCATATAAAGCCCGTAGAAACGCCCTTCGGGTTTGTGGACGTAACGCGCGAAATAGCGCGCGTAGGCGCCCCTTGTCTCGTGGTTGCCGCGCACCGCGACAAAAGGTATGCGTGTGGCGAAGATCGAGACCGACGCGTCGATAAATGCATCGTAGGGCCTCTCCGGGGAGTCCATGTAATCCATCATATCGCCGTTCAGAAAAACCATCTGCACGCTGTCCATCGGCATATACGACAGCAGGCGGCTGTACTTGTCCGTGTCGCCGTGGATGTCGGGCACCACCACGAACGTGAAATCCTCCGCCTTGGGGTCGAGCGTACGGAATTTATACCACCGCGAGGCGATACTGTCGCCGTATGTGACTTTGTAGGGCTGGAAATCGGTAATCCGTTTCGTGGAGACGCGATACTCGTATTCGGTATCGGGTTGCAGCCCTCGGATGCGGATGACGTTCATCTTGTCGTAGGCGTCGATAAGCCCGTCGTGCGACGCGAAGATACGCTCCACTGAATCGCCCCTTTTCAATTCGACCCACGACAGCCCGCGATAGTGGTCCGTATCGGCGAAATATACAGAGACTTCGTCCGGGGCCAGCCCCTGAAGGTAGGGGCCGTGGGCGAACGGGTATGAGAACGGCGCAGATGCACCGGCTGCCAATACCAGCGCCAGGAATGCTAATGTCAGGAACTTTTTCATATCTATTTCACTCCGTCTAATGCGAATTTAACCGTGATGCCGTATGTGAGGTCGAGGTCGCTCACCTGTAAAGGCGTTACATAGCTCTCGTCGGCGGAGGAACTCATCCTCACAGCGCCCGCATACGATCCGGACGCCCCACCGCCGTTACCGTAGTCGGCGATATGTACTGCCGGGCCGAGTTTCTGTCCCAAGGTCTCCACCAGGTCGAGGGCAATGCGCTGTGCGTCTTTCATCGCCTCGATACGCAGCTCATGCTGGATCTCCCTGATCTTCGAGTGGGTCTGGCGCGTGATACTCATATTCGAAATACCTGCCGACTCCAACGCCTGATAAGCCTTACCCAGCTCCTGTGCGCTACCCACCTTCAACTCGTATATCGCCTCGGCGCGCGCTTGCCCCGGACGCAGGAAATAGTTCTTGTAGTCGCTCGACATACGGTCGAGGGTAAGGTTCTTGTCGATATCGATACCAGCCTTGGCCAGCGCCGCGATCATGGCCTGCTCGGCCTGCTCGACCGTTTTCTTTTGTTTCATCTCGCTCTCCCTGATCACTATACGGACATAGATCTCGTCGGGCGCCACCTTGCGCTCCGCCCTGCCGTTCACCTGGATAGCGTTCTCGTAATGGTAAGACAAATTCTTACCGCCCTCAATGGGCGCTTGCTGTGCCATTGCCGGAACTGCCGTCAGCAGCGCCGCAAAAAAGAGTAATTTTCTCATATCTGTAAAGGTAGTTATAATTTCCGTATTAAGCTCACCACATTCTCGACATGATGGGTATGCGGGAACATATCGACGGGCTGCACGCGTTCGACCGTGTACGCCTCGTCCAAAATAGCCAGGTCGCGCGCCTGCGATGCGGGGTTGCAACTCACATATACTATCCTCCCGGGCGCCGCGCGCAGAATGGCCCGTAGCACATCCTCATGCACGCCGGCGCGCGGCGGGTCGAGAATAACCACATCCGGCCGACCGTTGCGCGTTATGAACCCGTCGTCTATAACATCTTTCATATCTCCCGCGAAGAACACGGTGTTGTCGATGCCGTTCAGCGCCGAGTTCTCCCGCGCATCGTCGATCGCCTCCGGGACATACTCCACACCCACTACCTTTGCACAGTCCCGCGCCACGAAATTAGCTATCGTGCCCGTGCCCGTGTAGAGGTCGTAAACAATGTCGGTAGGCTTTAGCGCGGCGAACTCCCGTGCCGTTTTGTACAAATTATATGCCTGCTCGGAGTTGGTCTGGTAGAACGATTTGCCGCCGATCTTGAACCGCAGGCCTTCCATCTGCTCGAAAATATGATCGCGGCCGCTGTACGTGACGAGCGTCTGGTCGCCTATCGAATCGTTCAGCTTTTCGTTGACCACATATTGCAGCGACGTGATCTCCGGGAATTTCGACTCCAGATGGGTCATAAGTTTCGCGATACGCTCCTCGTCGGGAAGCGCAAATACCACGATCACCATCACTTCGCCCGTGCTCGACGTGCGGATTATCAGGTTGCGCATCAGCCCCAAGTGCGTACGCGGGTCGTAGAACTCGTAGCCGTTCGCCACGCAGAACTCCCGCGCCGCGAGCCTTATCGCGTTCGAGGGTTCGGGCTGCAGCCAGCACTTGTGCACGTCCATTACTTTGTCGAACATCCCCGGGATGTGAAAGCCCAGCGCCTCGGGGTCTTTCAGTTCCTCGCCCTGCGCGATCTCCTCGCGTGTCATCCACCGTCGCGGCGCAAAAGTGAACTCCAGCTTGTTCCTGTAAAAGGTCGTCTTCTCCGACGGCAGCGTCGGCTCGACACCGGGCAGTTGCAGGTGCCCTATGCGGGTGAGTTGGTCCACGACTTGCTGATGTTTCTGGCGCAATTGCTCGTCGTAGGGCAGATTCTGCCATTTGCATCCGCCGCAAACCCCGAAGTGCTCGCAAAAAGCATCGACCCGCACCGGCGATAATTTCACGTACCTCGTCACGAAACCCTCCATATAACGGCGCCGTTTGCTACGTATCTGCACGTCCACCACGTCGCCCGGCACCGTCAGCGGCACGAAGACCACCATGTCGTTATGCCGCCCCATGGCCTTGCCCTCGGCAGCCAGCGCGGTGATCTCAAGGTTTTCTATTAAAGGGTATGATCTCTTCTTCATGGATTTATACTTGCTCCGCGCGAGCACGCGCTTATAATATTCTCATTGCTATTGCGGCGCATGCCTCGGCGTCGGCCAGTGCGTGGTGATGGTTCCTCAGGTCGTAGCCCACCCACGCCGCTACGGTGTCCAGCTTATGGTTCGGAAGGTTCGGGAACGCCCGGCGCGCCGCACGGCACGTACAGTAGAACAGATAGCCCGGCCACGGCATATCGTACAGCGTCATCACCGCCCGCAGGCACCCCTCGTCGAAAGGGCTGTTATGGGCTACTAAAGGCAGGCCCTCGACCAGCGGCGCGACCCCGGCCCACACTTCGGGGAACTCCAGCGCATCGTCGGTGTCGTCCTGCGTCATGCCGTGCACACGCGTGGTGAACCATGTGTAGAAGTTGGGACGCGGGCGGATCAACTCGTGCACCCGCTCTACGACTTGCCCCTCACGCACCACCACAATGCCCACGCTGCATACACTGCCGCGGTAGCCGTTGGCCGTCTCGAAATCTATTGCTGCAAAATCGTTCATCCTACAAAAGTACATATATTTGCAATATGCGCGTGCTCGCGCGGAGCGATTATTTTTTACATTTGCAGAATGTATTGCCATTCATATTTATTTCCTGCCGGACGGATGTGTATCGCCGCCGATGACGATGCCGTAACAGAAATCTCATGGGTGCCTGCAGATTTGGCCGATGCATCTATCGAGCTCCCGCAAACTACTACGCCATTGATCTCCCGCGCCGCACGGCAGTTGGAGGAGTATTTCGCTGGTATACGCACCGATTTCGACCTGCCCCTGCGCGCCTCGGGTACGCCGTTTCAGCAGCGGGTGTGGGATGCCCTACTCACAATCCCTTACGGCGAGACGCGCACCTATGGAGATATTGCGCGCATATGCGGATACCCGAACGCCTCGCGCGCCGTGGGCGGTGCCTGCAACCGCAACCCCGTGTCCATCATCGTTCCCTGCCATCGCGTGGTGGGGGCGAACGGCCTTACGGGATATGCCGGAGGGCTCGATAAGAAAAGATTTCTGTTGGAATTAGAAGCTGCCGCCAGCCGATTATTTTAACTCCGCGCCATCGGAATAGACCAACCCCTCGTACCGACGCGACGGCGAAGGAATTAATTCGCCGAGACCGTACTCCGCCCAACGCGCGTCGACCTGTGCGATGGTTTGCGGAGAACTCACTACCACATTGGGAGTGCGTGCCGGATAACCCTCGCCCCGCCCCGCCTTGGTACGTCCGTCGATGACCAACACCGCTCCGCGAAGCTCGATATCGCGCGCCGGATCGACGTTAGCCGCTACGTGCCACAGCAACTCTTCTGCCGTCAGCCCCCATGCCGCTTCGTCGGCCAGAACGATATATTTAGCCCCCTCCCTATCTTCGGGCACCTCGCCATCGTATATCACCCTGACACCCCAATCTTCCGGACGTGATGCACTGTCATGATTATCGCCTTGCGCGGGCACACCTGTCAGGTCGAGCGCGATCTTGCCGCTTATGCCCGGAACTGTGGCGGCGTGGTCGAGTATGTCGGTAACTCCACGGCCGAACAATATATCGCGCGTGAGGTCGGCATTGCGCACCCGCCGCGCGATCTCCGCCGTGTCGTGCAGGCCGACATCCGACGGCAGGACGAGCAACACTTTATTGAACATCATCTGCCCCGCGCCCCACATCGCCGCTGCGACTTTCAGCGCCTGCCCGGGATACGAAATATCTATCGACACCAGCGCCAGGTTATGCGCCACACCCGGGCTGCATGAGTTTCAGCGGCTCCAGAAAGATACGCTCCGTGGCGCGCGCTATGAAGTAATCCTCCTGGGGCGGCACGCCCACCACGGTTGCCGGATAGACCGCCCCGCGCCGGTGCGTGATCGCCGTAACGTGGAAATAGGGATAGAGGTCTTCCAGCGAGTAGAACCCTGTGTGATCGCCGAACGGCCCCTCCATAAATTTTGCCTCCGCGGTGTCGACATAGCCCTCTATCACGAAATCGCAATCCTCCGGCACCCATAGTTCGTTGGTCAGGCAGCGCACCAGCCGCACCGCCCGGCCTCGCAGAAACCCCGCCAAGAGGTACTCGTCTATCCCGTCGGGCAGCGGTGCCGTCGCGCAATATGTATAAACGGGGTCGCCGCCCAGACATATGGTTACCGGCATCTTTTTGCCCGCCGCCTGCCATTCGCGATAGTGCCTCTCCCCTGTCTTGTGGATATGCCAATGCATACCCGTTGTCAGCCCGTCGACGACCTGCATACGGTACATTCCCACGTTACGGGCGCCTGTCTTTGCGTCGACGGTGTGTACGAGCGGCAGCGTGACGAACCGACCGCCGTCGTGGGGCCAGCACTTCAATACAGGCAGTGCGTAGAGGCTGTCGAGCCGCTCCTGTTGGCACTCACCGCGCCCGCGTACTTTTCGAGGCATCCATCGCGCCATACGCCCCAACATGGGCAGCATCTTCAGTTTATGTCCCGAAAATGCCGTGGCCAGCATCCCGCCGATACGTTGTGGAACCTCATCCACATTCCCGATAGCCAGCGCCAACCGCCGTTCGCTGCCGAACATATTGGTCAGCACCGGAAACCCCGTTCCCGTATTCTCGAACAGCAACGCCGGGCCGCCGGCCTTTGTCACGCGGTCGGTGATCTCGGCGATCTCCAATACCGGATCGACATCCGCCGTGATACGCCGCAGTTCGCCTACGCGCTCAAGCAGTTCTATAAACTGTGATAGATTCCCCATACATTAACCGAAATTGCCGCGATGAGCGTCAGCGTGTAGACTATCGTCGGGGCCAAACCTTCGTGCCGCGAGAACCACGATGCCGCGACCACGCTCACGGGTACCGCAACCATGGGCAGGTCACCCACCGAACGCCACCCGGCAAGCCCCACGGCCAGAAAACAAAGCATATAAAGATGTATATGGTATGCCCGCGTGCGTATCTTGCGCGCATCGTGCATGAACGATACCAACGAGATTAGTACTGTCGCCACCACAAGCCCCGCCGCCACCATTCGCATAATATCCATTCCGGGCAATACGTAATTCATCTCCGGCCACATCGGTTCGCCATCGGTCGCCCAAAGAATATAGAACCATGTCAGGGCGGGCAGCAGCGCACCTATCAGTGCCAATGCGGTCTCGCGAAAATTGCGCCGGTAAATGGGCATGGCCACGATTACCATAACCATATAAACGACTGACGGGGCGTGGAACAGCGGCGCCAGCCCGAACATCAGCCCCCCACCGAACAGGTCGCCCACCCTTGCCCGCCGCCTGTACGCCGAGGCGAAATAGTAGCTTCCGCGCGCAAGCAGATACATCGCGACAACGGCCGCCGAGTTACCCTCCCTGATAAAAATACCGAAACCGGCCACGACCAGCAGCGGCAGGAACGCATGGGTGCGCACCTGGAAAACCAGATTTCGCGATACCAACCGCGTGACGCAGATTGCCGTCATATAGATAAAAACCGACGAGACGGCGGCATGTACCCACTCGATACCATGCGCCATCCCGTCGATAAGCCTTCCCAGAGGCAGCGGGTTCGCCACCGCTGCCTCGGCAGGCAAGGGCCACAACAGATGCCTCGCCCAGAACAACCCCGACAACAATGTGAACAGCACCAACGCGCCGCCCAACGATTGTCGTGTCAGGTTTCCATTCATCACATCAGATCCACCCCGATATCCTGCCTGTAATATTTACCTTCGAAATTCACCCGCGCGGCTTTCTCGTAGGCTGCGGCGCGGGCGGCTTCCAAACCGTCGCCCAATGCCGTGACCGCCACCACACGTCCGCCGTTGGTGAGCACCTTGCCCGCCCGCGCCGCAGTCCCCGCCTGGAACACCAATTCACCATCCAGGCCGGTGATCACGTCGCCCTTGCGGTAATCTCCCGGATAACCCTCCGCGACACAAACTACCGTCACCGCCGTCTGTGTGCTCATTTTCAGTTCGTAGTCATCCAGTGAACCGAACGCCATAGCCTCGAACATCTCGACGATATCGGACTCGATAAGCGGCATCACCGCCTCGGTCTCGGGGTCGCCCATGCGCACGTTATACTCTATCACATAAGGCTCGCCGCCCACGTTCATAAGCCCCACGAATATGAATCCGCAATATTCCACCCCCTCGGCCGCAAGCCCCTCCACCGTGGGCCGCACGATACGTTTCTCGACCTTGCGCATGAACTCCGCGTCGGCGAACGGCACCGGCGACACCGCGCCCATACCTCCCGTATTCAGTCCCGTATCGCCCTCGCCGATGCGTTTATAATCCTTCGCCACCGGCAGTATCTTCCACGACTTGCCGTCGGTAGCCACAAATACCGAACACTCTATGCCCTCCAGATACTCCTCGATCACCACTGTCGCGCCTGCCGCCCCGAACCTACCGCCCAGCATTTCGATCAGTTCCTGTCTCGCCTCGGCCAACGTAGGCGCTATCACCACGCCTTTACCAGCGGCCAGCCCGTCGGCCTTCAGCACATAGGGGGGCTTCAATCCCGCCATGAACGTGAACGCCTCCTGCATGGTCGCTGCCGTGAAACTCCTGTATGCCGCTGTCGGCACCCCGTGGCGCTCCATGAACGCCTTGGCGAACGCCTTACTACCCTCCAAACGCGCACCGTCGGCGCCCGGCCCTATGACCTGTACCATATGTATATCGCTGTCGCCCCGCACGAAATCGGCAACCCCACGCACCAGCGGCTCCTCGGGCCCCACCACGATAAGGTTGATATTATTAAGCAGCACGAATTGTTTCAGCGCCCCGAAATTCGTAGCCTGCAGTTCGACGTTAGTACCTATCGCCGACGTACCGGCATTACCCGGGGCGATGAAAAGTTTAGCGGTACGTGGGCTTTGGGCGATCTTCCATGCTATGGCGTGCTCCCTGCCGCCGCTGCCCAGCAGCAATACATTGACCGTTTGAGGTAGTCTCATGATGTATATTTAATTGTCAATAGGGCTGCGAAGATAGCAAAATTCGGCCACTATCGCAAACTCATTTTTTGTGCATCGACTCTGTGATATCCTCCGCCCGCCCGTCGACGATACGGTAGAGGCGCTGGTTGGTCGCCGGATTATCGAGCCCTCCCCGCGACGCGACATAGGGGCCTAACTTAACATAATCGAAAACATCGGGAGACGGCATTCTCTCCCGCCCCGAGTACCACGCAGTTTTAAGTCCCCGTCCATGCACATACCTTGCCAGGCGTTCGACCTCGGCCGGATCGCCGTCGCCACCCATAAAAGCCACGCATGTCACGCTATCGCCATACGTATCCAACAGTCCCTCCAGCAGCACGCCGTCGAGCGGCTCGCCCGTATCCTCCCGCAGGTGCGGGCTGTGGCAGCCTTCGCACCCGTTGGGGCACCCCGAAAGATTAAGGGCGAGTGTAACCTCGCCCGGGATCTCCGCGAAAACAATATCGTAAGATGATAATTTTAACATGCACTCAATCTATTCTCTGCCTTTCGGATTTTGTATCGCAAAATCCGCTCGCCCGAAGCCGCCCCACGCGGAGGGCGAGAATGTTCGCTACACTCACCTCTCCCTCCGCCGGCTTCGGACTCGCATTTTAATAGTGTCCTCACTAATAGTGTTGTTAGCAAACTTACGCATTATGCGACACTTATCCTTCTGCTCTGACATCTCCTAACTGTATTTATTGCATCTCTTTCGGCGACGCGTAGTGGCGTTTTGCGGCCTCTTTCTGGCGCGCGGCCGAGAAGTTGCTGATACGCTTCATATAACCGATTATACGCGTCAGGTAGTCGAGGTTTTCACCGCCGCACTTGGGGCATGCCTTCAGGTTGCGTTTGTCGATATGCCCGCAATCGTTACACACCGTGTTCGGTACGTTGAAAGTGAAGTAGTTGCACCCCTCCTTGGTCGCCACTTTCAGCAGGTGGGAGTACTGTTCTTTCGTCAGGTGTTCGTCGAGGTTCAGGTGCAACGCCGAGCCTCCGGTCAGGTGCTCGATATACTTCTTCCCGTGTAGGCGGAACTTGTCGATGATGTTCAGCGACGGGTCTTCCACCACGTAGAAGTAGCTGTTGTAGCACTCGCGCGGCACTTTATAGCCCGCCTCGCGGTCCCACTTGGCGTGTTTGACGCCAACGTTCTCGGCGGGGATCATCTCGCAGTTGAACATCACATCAGGCGTGCGGTACTTCTTGTTGTAACGCTCCACGGTGCTGAGGACCTCTTCGGTGAAGTGCGCGTAGTCGGGGTTGTCGGTAATCGGGATGCCGAGGAACTCCGCCGCCTCGACCAACCCGTTCACACCGATGGTCAGGTATTGGCGCCCGATGTTGATATACCCCGCGTCGAACAGCGGCAGCATACCCTTGCCGTGCATATATTTCAGGTTCTCGTTATAAGCGACCTGCACCTTGTGCACCAGGTCGACCACCTCTTCGAGGAAGAACTGCCACGGCATACCTTTCTGCACGGCGTACTGAATGCAGCGGTTGAGGTTTATGGTGAGTACGCTCTTCGAGCCGGTCGATACACCGCCCGCACCCAGCGTGTAGCTGAATCCGTTGTCGGTGATCTCGTTACGCAGCCGGCAGCAGCTCGACAGCGAGTCGGCATTGTCGCTCATATAGGTAAAGAACGAGTGTCCCGCGGCGTACATCTCGGCCGTAAGCTCGCCGTACTCCTTGTCTTTCGGCTCGCCGTTCTCGGTCAGTAGCGCCATCGTCTCGACGGGGAAGGTGAGTATAGTCTTCAGTCGCTCCTGGTTGAACCAACTCATGAACCTCTTTTGGAGCCAATTGAGCGAATTCCAATCGGGGGCCGAACCGTCGGGGAAGACGAAATTCTCGAACAGGCTCTCGAAATAGTAGCGGTCGTAGTAGGATATATTCCAGAATACCGCCTGGAAGTTGCGTGCACCCGTAGGTTGGTTGATCGAGTATACTATCTGTTCGAAGTAGTCGGTGATCACCTTGTCGATCGTGCGTTTCTTCGACGACATATCGGCTTGGCTGTCAGCGCGTTTCCAATAGTCCTGCCCGTACTCCAGCCCGATGAAGTAGTTCATATACATCAGGAATTCGGGAGTAGCGCACGCGCCGGAGAGCATACTCGAGACCATGAAGACCATGTTAACGAAACCTCCCGCGAACGACTTCAGGTTGGTCGGGGCCTTCGAGTTGCCGCCTATGCTCAACGTTCCGCCGATCAGCCACGGGTACATAGTGATACTCGCGCAGTAGTTCGCCAGCGATGTCTCGTCGTTCTTATATATGAAGTGGTTGTTAAGCAGGTCGATATACTTGTCCGACACCTCCTTGCCGTACATCTCCTTGAGCCTGTCGGTCAGCATACGGCGGTTGAGGCGGATGAAGTTGCTCTTCGGCAGCTCGCCCATCAGCGTCGCGAGGTTCTTGTTCTCGACGTTCGCGTTGGCGTCGTACTTACTGCCCGAGGCGGCGTTCTGCGCATCGCAATACTCCATCAGAAAGCGCAGCTTGTCCTGCACCTCACGGTCCTCGGCGTGCTGCTGGCGGTAGAGGATATAGGCCTTCGCGACCGTATAATACCTCTCGGCCATGAGCGCCACCTCCACCTGGTTCTGGATCTCCTCCACGGTGGTGCCGTCCGTCACGCTCACGCGCGAAAGAATGTTGGTGATAACGTCCTGGGTGGCAAAACTGCCAACCGATAAGAACGCCTTGGATATTGCATGTCTGATCTTGTCGACCGAGAAAGGCTCCCGTTTCCCGTCGCGTTTAACGATTAAAGTTTCCATAACTCTACAAATGTATACAAACTTCGGCGCACTGTGAGGTGCACCGAAGATAAGTTATCAACATATAATAAACGAAATGCCCGAGGGTATTATTGTGCGCGTTTTTGTCTGTCCGAAGGGAATATTAAGGCAAGTGCGCAACCTGCTATCAGGCCCACCATGGCGAAAATAGTGACTATCATTTTCCGGTTCGGCGCCGAGCGGTGCATGGGTACCGTAACCGGCTCGATGACCGTGAACACCGGCGTGGTCTCTTTCAGGTCTATACGCGCCTGCTCGCGTTGCCGGGCAAGGTCGGAGTATATTCCGAATGCCAGGTCGTTCTCGTTCTGCAGCCTCTGTCCGCGCACGGCAGCCGTCGCCGTTACGATATTGCGGTTACGGTCACGGAACGAGGCCAATTCGTTCTGGGCATTCTCGAACTCGGTTTTAGCCTCTTCCGTCCGCTCCTCGATAAAATCGAGGGTTGCCTGTACTTTCTGCACCTTGAGCCGCACGATGTGCTCCTGCAATAATTCCTGCGCCTTTTGCGCTACCTCGGCGGCCATCGGCGCCTCGGGCATAGTCGCCGAAAGCCTGATATCGCCCTCCCTTTCATTGTATGTGAGGCTTACGCGGTCAGACAACACTCCCCTGCATGCACTTTCGCGCGGCGAGAGCGTCTCTATACCTTCGTGTTTCACCTGCGTGACGGGTGTTTCTTCCTTATCGGTAAAGTAATCCAACAACGTCACCTGCCCGTGCTCCTTCGAGTCGACGGTCATATACATCAGCTCTTTCTGGAAGGGCATGCTGGCGACGATCTGTGGATAGAGGTTAGGCCCCAGTCCATTATTGCTGTCCCCCAAGCCGATCCCTGCCATGGCTGCAAGCCTATTAGGTGCACTACTGCTCTCGCCTGTCTGAGGTATCATCACACTATTTGCCGTGTACTCGACAGGCCGCACAAGGGCGAGCACAACACCGATAATCACGGCTGCGAGGGCCGTCGCCGCCACCATTCTACGCCGCTTCCATATACGGCGTAACACCTCCAACAGATCTATCTCTTCTTTCATTTGTTCATATTCAAAAGCGAAGTAACTATCGCGCCCATAGACGCCACAGAGGTGCCCATGCTTGCGATCTCCATCGGCGATATGGGATTGCGCGCCGCGCCTTTCATCGGTACCACCACCATCGACCCTGGCGTAACTTTCGGCCGCGACAGGAACCGCGACTCCTCGATCATGCCGTTCATGTGGATCACGTAGGTCTTGCGCCGCATGGCCCTATTTGCATACCCTCCGCTCTGGCTAACGTATTTTCGTATACTTTGCCCGTCGCGGTACACCACCGTGTTCGCGTGGATAACTGCGCCGCATACCATCACGGTTCCCTGATAATCGGGCACATGCAGTTGGTCGCCCTCGCGCAGAACAAGGTCGTAACTCGACCCCGGCCTTTCCAATGCTTTATCCAACTCTATGGCCACGGCATACCGGTCTTCCTCCAGGTCGAGCTGCTCGACGCTGAGCGAATCGCGCCCCGTATTTTTTGTCAGTCCCATTGCCGATTCTTCGCGCCTGCGCTCGTCTTCGGTTTTCAGGCGTGTCAGGCTCGCACCTTCTGCATAGGCGTCACTCTTCAGTCCGCCCGCCTTGCGTATCAATTCCGACAGGCGTTCATTATTCTGGATCAGCACATACTGCCCGGCAAACATCACCTGGCCGCTGACCCCCACGTTCTGTTGCGCGCTATACGCGGGCGATCGGCGCACGTAAACCACATCGAACGGGCGTAAAATATACTCCCTGTCGCCATCGACCACCAGGCCATCCTTCAGCTCGAAAGTCAGATGAATAGCTCTGATGCCCGCCTCCTCGGTACTTGTCGGGTTTTTGACCCTCTGTGCCACGTCGACCCTCACCGTCGAGGCGGCTTCAAGCAACCCGCCCGCACGCACCACCAAATCCTCCAGCGTCATATTGTCGGCCCACGGATAGGTGCCCGGAATACCCACCTCGCCGTTGATAGAGACAGTATAAGCCTCGTTAAGGTCGAATATGGAGGGGATCTCGAGCACATCGTCCTTATGTAGTTCAATATCCTCCGCTTCACCCTTCATAATCGCGCCGATGTCTACCGAAATGGCCTCCGGCACGTAATTGTCCTGCATCCGATAGAGCACCGCATGGCCAGCGAAGACATCGCCGCGCAGCCCCTCGGCTTTCTCTACGAGTTCGCGAACCGTATGTACATCATCGCCAAGAGCATAAACCCCCGGGCGGAACACCGCGCCCTTAACCTCGATCTTATTGGCGAACCTGTCCAGTACTGCACCCACCGACACCGAATCCAGGTCGGCCAGCATGAAACTCTCGTAATCCCTCTCGCCTACGTTATAGACACTATGCTCACGGCCGCTCTTTCGCTCGACCCCCACGGACCTGGTGTAGGCATCGCCAGTGAAACCGCCCGTGTATTTCAGTAGTGTCGCCAGCGTCTCGCCCGTCGTCATTTCGTATCTCATCGGCCGCTTGACCTTGCCCGTCGCCGTAACCAGGTTGGCATAGGGCTGAACCAAAACTACATCGCCGTCTTTCAGCGCAATATCCAGGTCGCTACGCCCGTGCATCAAATATTCGTATACATCGACCGCCGCCACCTGCTTGCCGCCCCTGTTCACCCGGATGTCGCGCAAAGAACCGATTTCATTAACCCCGCCTGCGTTATGCAGGACATGGAACAGCGTTGCCAGCGACGGCACCGTGTAAGTTCCGGGCGTCTCAACCTCGCCCATGACGTGCACCTGTATGCTACGAATCTCGCCCAACGTGAGGTTCAGCTGTGTCCCGCCGTCGAGTTCGTACACGCTCGAAAACGCCTGCCTCACCCGTGCGCGTGCCTGCGCGATGCTCAACCCGTTAAGCTTGATCACCCCTACCGGTGCCACCGTGATACTCCCTTCGGGCGAAACCACCTGGCGCACACTCTGCTGCGAGTTGCCCCAAATGTCGATTATCACCTCGTCGCCCGGGCCCAGAACGTAATTTTCCGGCGTGGCGATGTTGACCCTCGGTTCGAAAGTGAGCCTGTCGCTACGGAAAATGTCGTGCCCGAAGATGGGCAATTCTCCGTCCGGGAGCGCCTCTGCCTGTCGTTCTTCTTCGGCCGTATCCGGGGTCGTTGCCTGAGTCGTTTTGGGGGTTGTTGTCTGAGTCGTTTCCGGGGTCGTTGCCATACGCATCCGGCTGCTTCCCTCCGCGCGCGTATCGATGCGCGACAACTGCTCCTCCGTGGAGCCGCTTCGAGTCAGTGCGGCAGTGATATCCGCCGCACTTCGGCCTTCGGCCTGCATACGCTCCATAATACTCGAGACCTGCTCGTCGCTGATCTGCGCCCACACCGGCATGGCGAAAAACGCAATGAGCAGCGCGGGGAATAATATGACAACCTTTTTCATGATCAACTGACTTTAGTTCGGTCGGGTTGGTCCGACTCCAATTCCATATCTATCTGCATACGCACCATCTTTACCGCCGCCGCTGCTGCTTCGTCGCCCTTATTGCCCAACTTGCCGCCCGCCCTGTCCAGCGCCTGCTGCATATCGTCGCACGTCAACAACCCGAACGCCACGGGCATATTCCACGATATCATCACCTGATTGACCCCCTGCGTAGCCGCCATGCACACATAGTCGAAATGCGGCGTCCCTCCGCGCACCACACACCCCAGCACAATCACCCCGTCGACCTCGCTGTACTCGGCGAAGAATTGCGCGCCCAATGCCAACTCGAAAGCCCCCGGAACACGTTTCACGGAAATATCATGGTCCATGCACCCTGCTGCACGCAACGTCTTGAGCGCACCTGCGAGCAATGCCTCGGTAATCTCGGAGTTCCACTCAGCGACCACTATACCGAACTTCATACCCTCGGCCGAGGGTACCGGCAACTCGAATGTCGAAAGATTTTTTGTACTCATTAATTATATATAATGTTATTACGATTGAAACGAAGTGTAGTCGAGGAATCTCATGCTTGACGCGAGAGATACTTCGACTACGACCTAAATAATCGCCCGGCGGGGCACAGGTTACAGCTGCTCTACCGCGCCGATGAACTTATCGGCTTCGCGAGCCTCGGCGCTCATGGGGTATTCGTCGAGGATGCGCTGGTAAGCCTCTCTTGCCTCGGCCGTGCGTCCCGCGGCGGTCAATGCTGCCCCCATTTTCTTGAGGTACATCGGGGATGTGTAGGGGTCGCTACCCGCTTTCACTGCCTTGGTATATAGGTCGACGGCGGCCGCAAAATCGCCTTTGTTGAGTTGTATGTCGCCCTGCAGCCCATAGTTTTCGGCGTTCACTATCGCGTTAGGAACCCCGTCGGTCGGCTTATACGATGCCAGGTACTCCAGTGCCTTGTCCGTCTCGCCGCGCTTGAAGTAGCTTATGCCGGCATAGTGCTTGGCCAGGTTCGCTTCGGGTGTGTTGCCGTAGCTCGCGATGACGTCGAGGAACCCGATATTGTTTCCGTCGCCCTCCAGCGCCACGTCCCACATTTTCTGTCCGAAATTCTGCTGTGCGACATACATCGCCGCCGCCGCTTTCTCGGCCCGTTTAGCCAGGTAAAGGTGCTTGTAGGCGAACCAACCGCCGATGGCGAGCACCAACACCGCGACCACTATGAGCAGCACGCGCCCGTTGCGGTGCAAGAAATCTTCCGTCCGGCCCAACGCCTCCTCGACCCTCTCTTCGGGATCCTGTGTCTTGTGTACAGTCATTTCTGTTGATATAATTTATCCCGCAAAAGTAATAAAATTTTCGTAACTTTGTACAATGTTTCTGCGAAAACTCTCTGTGCTCAACTTCAAGAATATCGCGCAGGCCGACTTCGAATTCACTGCACGAATGAATTGTTTCGTGGGTGGTAACGGTGCCGGCAAAACCAATATTCTCGACGCGGTACACTACCTGTCGATGTGCAAGAGTGCGCTGGCGATGACCGATTCGCAGAGCGTGCGCCACGGCGAGGAGTTCTTCGTTCTCGACGGCGACTATACCGCAGGGGACAAGCGCGAAGGCGTGGTGTGTACTTTCCGGCGCGGCGAGGGCAAGGTGCTCAAACGCAACGGTAAGGCTTACGACAAACTCTCCGACCATGTGGGTGCGGTGCCGGTGGTGATGAGCGCGCCTTTCGACGCGGCGCTGGTGAACGATGCCGCCGAGGAGCGGCGACGGTGGCTCAACGGTTTCATCTCGCAGTTGGACAGAGGCTACCTTGCGGCGCTGATACGTTATAATAACATCCTCGCCGAGCGCAACAGGCTCCTCAAGCAGGACGGTTTCGGCGAGGTGCTCGATATTCTGGATATGCAGCTTGCCGAGGCGGGCGATGTGGTGTGGCGGCGGCGCGGCGAGGTAGTGAAAAACTTGGTGCCTCTGGTATCGGAGTACTATAAGATACTTTCGGGCGACAGCGAGCGCGTGGAGTTGGAGTACCGCTCGGAGCTGGACGATGCGCCTTTGGGCGAGATACTTGCCGCGGCGCGCGAACGCGACAGGATGATGCGGTTCACCACCTCGGGCATCCATCGTGACGACCTGCTGATGCGCATCGGAGGTTACGCCCTGCGGAAGTACGGCTCGCAGGGGCAGCAGAAGTCGTTCCTGGTCGCGCTCAAGTTGGCGCAGTACTCGGTGGCGGCCTCCGCGACGGGACGTAAACCGTTGCTGCTGTTGGACGACCTGTTCGATAAGTTGGATATGGAGCGTGTCGGGCGGCTGATAGGGCTGGTCGCGGGCGATGCCTTCGGGCAGATATTCATCACCGATTGCAACAAGGTGCGCCTCGAACAGGTGCTCGCGGGGCAGGATTATAGACTGTGGCCGGTGGAGGACGGGTGCGTGCCCGCACAGGGCGGATATTTGGCCGACGATTGATTATGCGTAAAACGGTACCTATGCGTATAGGCGACCTGTGGTCGGAGTTCGTCGAGGGTAATCCCGCGGCGCGCCGCCACCTTGCCGGTGCGCGGATCCCCGAGGTGTGGGCGCAGTTGGTCGGCCCGGCGGTGGCGGCACGCACGACCGACCTGCGCCTGGAGCGCGGCGTGCTCTATGTCCATATAAATTCATCGGTGGTGCGTAATGAGATTTTCATGCGCCGCGAAGAGCTGAAAGACGCCATAAACGACGCCCTGGGCGTGAGAACGGTAAATGTAGTGATAGTAAAATGATGTTATTCGACCCTCAAAAATACTCGATGCCCGATATCAAGGGTGAGCCGTTCATCGACCCCGCGGAGATCAGGTCTATAATTGCGGAGACGCAAGACCCCACGCCGGAGCAGGTGCGCGAGGCGATAGATGCCGCCATGTCCCGCAACCGCCTGACATTGCGGCAGACGGCGGTGTTGCTGAACGCTCCCGATGCGCAGCCGATACTCGACGCCGCACGTGAACTCAAACGGCAGGTCTACGGCGAGCGTATAGTAATCTTCGCACCTTTATACATAGGCAGCGAGTGTGTGAATACCTGTCTTTATTGCGGCTTCCGGGCGAACAACAAGGAGGCCGTGCGCCGCACGTTGGAGATGCGCGAGATCGAGAATGAAGTTCGAGGGCTGGAACGCACGGGGCAGAAACGCCTCATTCTGGTCTACGGCGAGCACCCGCGTTACGACGCCGCATATATTGCCGACACGGTGCGCACGGTGTACGGGGTGCGCGAGGACGGCGGGCGTATAAACCGCGTGAATATCAACGCCGCACCGCTCTCGACGGAGGATTTCCGCACGGTGAAGGAGGCGGGCATAGGCACATACCAGATATTTCAGGAGACCTACGATCCCGAGGTTTACTCCAAATTCCACGGCCGCGGCCCGAAGTCGGATTACGCCTGGCGCCTGATGGCGTTCGACCGCGCGATGGAGGCGGGTATCGACGATGTAGGTATGGGGGTGCTCTTCGGACTGGGAGATTGGCGTTTCGAGGTGTTGGCGATGGTGCGCCACACGAACCACCTTGAGGCGTGTTTCAACGTCGGGCCGCATACCATCTCGTTCCCGCGCATCCAGAATGCGTCGGGCCTCGCACACGATATGCTGTCGCCGGTGTCGGACGAGGATTTCGTTCGCCTTGTGGCTGTGTTGCGGCTGGCGGTACCCTACGCGGGCTTGATCCTCACCGCGCGCGAACCCCACGCCCTGCGCCGTCGGCTCATCGAGTTCGGGGTGTCGCAGATCGACGCGGGCACGCAGTTGGAGATCGGCGGCTACTCGAAATCGGAAAAGGGACAGAAACTCGAACGCGAGCAATTCGAACTGAGCGATACACGTTCGCTGTCCGAAGCCGTCGACGAACTGATCATGCAAGGGCAGATACCCTCTTTCTGCACTGCTTGCTATCGTCGTGGTCGCACGGGAGAGCACTTTATGGAGTTCAGTACCAAAGGCTTCATCAAGCGTTTCTGTACGCCCAACGCCCTGCTCACGCTGGCCGAGTACCTCGAAGACTATGCCTCGCCCGAGACACGCGAACGGGGCTGGAAACTTATCGGCGAGAAAGCTTCCGGCCCCGAACTGCGCGAGATGCTCGCCCGCGTGAAGGCAGGTGAGCGTGATCTGATGTATTAGAGGTTGTTTGAATTTTTCATCTCTTGCTCTTTTTCGCCCTTTTAACTTCATTTTTTACCCGCTCCGCGCCACATAGGAACCGCTATGCGACTTGTCGCGCGCAAAAAATGAAGTTAAATTTGCTGAAAAATAACTGTGGCTGAAAAAATCGAACAACCTCTTAGATCTCTTTTACCGTCATATAGAGTATACCGTCGCGGTAACTGTAGCCTGTGAATTTCACGCTGTATGTGTGTTCGCCGTCGGCCGAGGTGAATTCGCGGGCGGGTAACTCGAGGTAGGCCGGCGGCATTTGGAACATATCCGGATCGTCGGGATGGGGCGCCAACTCCATTGCCTTGATGCCCGACCAGACGAGGTCTTCGCGAATGCCGATGCCCCTGCCGACCATGTGTTTTATCGGGTGGATATCTTCGTCCGAGGGGGTGAGGATCGCCATCTCGGCAGCCGAGTAACGAAGTATCGCGATATCCCATCGGCCGGTTTCTTCCACGACTTCTCCGTCGGCGAGGGTGATGTACCTCCACTCCCACGGGTCGTTGGTGTTGGGTTCGAGGGCGATCGCGTACTCCCCGTCGCGGGGTTTCTCTCCTTCGTTCTTCGAGCAGGCGAACGCGAGCAATGCAGCGCCTATCAAAAGTAATTTTTTCATAGTTTGTATTTTAATCCGATTGTTATTATCCGTCCTGCGGGGTCGCTTACCGAGCGGGTGTCGAAAATGTTCTCTATCCTGGCGGTCGCCGATATGCCGTGGAACAGTTCGTGCGACAGTGCGGCGCGCCATATCGCCCGTGTGGGAGTGCGTTTGGTGATGCCTGTCGAGGTGAGGTAGGTGTATGACGATGTGGCGCGCACGCCGGCCTGTGCCGTTAGGCGGCCTGTGCGTGTGAGCGATGCCGTGACGCTGTGGCGGGGCGTGGAGTCGAGTTGGCGGTCTGTGGTATTGTCGCGCGCGTCGCACAGCCCGTAAGATCCCCGTACCGTCCATCGTACCGCGGCGGCCCATAATACGCTTACGTCCACACCGCGGAGGGTGGTGCTGCTCACGTTGGTGTAGTGAAGTTCGATATCGCCCGTGGTCTCGTTGGAGACTTCGTATTGGGTAATCTTGTTGTGTATCTTGTTGTGGTAGACAGTCGCCGAGGCGTTCAGCGCGCTTACGGTATACTCCGCCGATAGTTGCGCGTAGAACCCGTTCTCGGCTTTGAGATCCGGATTGCCATAGATATGGAACATTCCCTGATGGTCGAAGTCGTAGTGAAGTTCTTTGATGCTCGGTGTCCGGAACGAGGTGCTCGCTCCGCCGCGGAGCCGCCACCGTCCGTGTTGCCACATCGCCGCCAACGAGGGCGAAAATGCCCCGCCGAACTGCGAACTGCCTGTATACCGTGCGCCTACGACGATCTCCGCGGCATCCCACGGCTCCCATGCGGTTTGCGCGAAGAGGGCGCCGTTACTCAGGTTGCGGGTTGCGGGTGTGTTGCCGAGGGTTTCGACGGCGAAAGCCTCCTCGTGGTTAATCTCCGCGCCGCCGATAAGCTCCAGCCCCTCGCCGAAACGTTGACTGTCGACCGCGCGTGCATTCAGTATCGAGGCGCGGTTATCCTTCTCTTTGGTGTTGCCGCGGCGTTCGAATACCGTATAATCCAGATAATTGTCGCTGTTGACATTCACTTCGAGGGTGTTGTTTGTCCACCGGTATGTGCCGCGCGCGCCCGCCATCCATGAGTGTGCGAGGCGATGGGTTGTGTTGCCGACCCCTTCGGGGTTGAACGTCTCGTGGCTGAAGAACCGCCCCGTGACACTCGCGTCGATGCGGCCCGAGCTCCATCCCATGCGCGCGCTACCGCCCAGGTCGGTGTACGGCGACAGCCCGCGGAAACCTCCCGATGAGTTGCGCATAACGCTCGCGCGCCCCGACCAATTGCCCAACGTGCCTCCCGCGGCTGCTTCGGTGCGCCATAGGTTGTGGCTGCCCGTTGCGGCGGCGGCGCTCACCCCCGTGCCCTGTTCGGTGATGATGTTGACCACCCCGCCCACGGCACCGGCACCCCACAGCGCCGCCGCCGCACCTCCCACAACCTCGATACGCTCCACATCTCCCACGGCTACCCTGTCGAGGTTTACGTTACCTCCCGCACCTTCGGCGACCATCCGTTCGCCGTCGACAAGTACCGAGATATACCGCGTCGTGAGGCCCCTCATGCGCAGGTTGTTACCCATCGCGTCGGGCGCAAAGAGCATCCCGGGCAGCGCGTTCTGCAGCGCCTCGGTGACGGTCGACGTACCGGCAAGTTCGATATCGCGCGCCGTGACCACCGTCGTCGGCACCGGAACATCGGCCAACGGACGCTCGCTGCGTGTGGCGGTGACCACCACCTGCCCGACCGTCAGCGACATCTGCGCCAACCCCGCGACAGGCATCAATGCCCACCATATTAAAAACAACTTCCGCATAGTGAAGTCCCAAAATTAATGCTAATTTTGCAAAATTGTGAAAAAGCACGACTATTTTATCATCCTCGTGGCGGTGGCGGTGCTCGTGCCGTTCTTCGCCTCGGAGTTCTATACGCGGGCCAACGCGGTCTGCCCGTTGGCTATGAGTTTCGTGAAGTTCGGCGTGTTGGCGACTTTCGGAGAGTGCATAGGTTTGCGGATAACCCACGGAATGTGGGCGCGCCCCGGGTTCGGTATAGCGCCGCGGGCTGTGGTGTGGGGTGTTCTGGGGGTTTGCATAACGTTGGCGATGGGGGTTTTCTCGGCGGGCGTACCAGCGGCGATGGGCCTTCCTGACGCTTTGGCGGACGGATTGTCGTGGCGGAAAGCGCTCGTCGCGCTGTGTGTCTCGGTGGCGATGAATACCGTCTTTGCTCCCGTGTTCATGACTTTCCATAAGATCACCGATATGCATATTGCGGCCACGGGAGGTAGCTTGCGCGGGTTTTTCACCACTCCGTTACGTATGGGTGCGTCGTTGGCGGCGATAGATTGGCACAGGCAGTGGGGCTTCGTCTTTGCGCGCACAATCCCGCTGTTCTGGTACCCCGCGCATACCGTAACGTTCCTCCTGCCACCGGCGTGGCGCGTGCTCTTCGCCGCACTGCTGGGTGTCGCGCTGGGAGTATTGCTGGCTGTGGCGTCGTTGAAAAGGTCAGGTGAGTAGCCCCAGCTTGCGGGCATAGTTCACGGCCTTCCGGGTATTGTCGGCATTCATCTTTTCGAGAATGTTCTGGCGATGGCGGTTTACGGTATGCAGGCTGATGGATAGCTTGTCAGATATATCCTTGCTGTACATCCCCTCGTCTATAAGCTTCAGGATCTCCTTTTCCCGCCGCGTCAGCTCCTTGCCCGCCTCTTCGTGGATTGCGAACGGCACGATCTCTCCCGTTTTGAAGTTTATCAACGTGAACCGCAACCCGATGCCGGGTGTCTGGTCTGGCGAAATGTCTAACGTCCCGAGGATCAGTTGCTGGCCTTTCGAATTGTAGTCGAGGACCTGGTGCTGGCTGATCACCCTCACCCATTCTCCCGATTTGTTCGCCCTGAACTCGAAAATGTGTTTATAATCTTTTTGCTTATCCACAGGCATACTGCCTATGAAATCATCGAGTAGCCGGTTCTGGATGTCGACGAATACGGGCAAGTCGTCGGGATGGATGTAGTGTTCGAGAAAATCCCCGTCCGACGACCATCCGCTCTCGGGAATATCGCCTCCCAACATATCGCCTATGCTGGAGGACAGGTACGGATAATTACCGTTGCGCTCGGCCACGAAGATGCAACTGCTCGACATCCGTGCCAGCATCTCCACATACGGGCGGTGCTGTTCCCAGACAGGGTCAGTGTACGATAATTGGTTATCATTAGCCATTGCCGTTATAGAATGCTATGTGTACTTTTGTCGCAAAAATAATAAAAACGTTCATCAGATGAAAAAGCAGTTCTTGTTTTTTGCACTCCTGGTTATCTCTTTGTTTGCAACCCGTGCCGCGGCACAGTCGACGGGAAATATCCGTGGTACGGTAATCGACGCCATATCGAGGCAGGCGATGCCCGGCGCCTACGTGATAGTACAGAATACGAGCCCCGTGGTGGGCACTGCGACCGATGCGAAAGGCGCGTTCACCCTGCCCTCGCTGCCGGTGGGTCGATATAATATAGAGGTGTCGTTCATTGGCTACGAAACAATGGTGGTGCATGAGGTTATGGTGTCGTCGGCCAAAGAGACGGTGCTCGAAGTAGCCCTGACGGAAAACACCCTGGAGGCGGGAGAGGCCGTGGTCGTCGCCCGCGCGAACAAAGAGGCGCCGCTCAATCCGATGGTACTCACCGGTGCGCGGATGTTCAGCGTCGAGGAGACGAGCCGTTACGCGGGCGGCCTGGACGACCCGGCGCGCCTGGTCACCTCCTTTGCCGGTGCAGCGGGCGATGTGACGAGCAACAGCATCTCCATCCGCGGTAACTCGCCTCAGTTCCTGCAATGGAAATTGGAGGACGTCGAGATACCCAATCCCAGCCATTACCCCGAGGTCGGGGCCGTGGGCGGCGGTATACTGACGGCCCTCAGTTCGAAGGTGCTGGGCAATTCGGACTTCTTCACGGGCGCTTTCCCGGCGCAGTACGGCAACGCCCTCTCCGGTGTATTCGACATGATGCTGCGCAACGGCAACGACCAACAGTATGAACATACGGCGCAATTGGGTACGCTCGGTGTGGAGTTCGGCTCCGAGGGGCCGTTCAAAAAAGGGAAGCAGGGTTCTTATCTGTTCAACTACCGCTACTCGACGATGGCGCTGGCAGCCGATATGACGGGCGGTGGAATGGATGAGGTCTCGGGGATGCGCTATCAGGACCTTTCGTTCAAGATCAACCTTCCGACCCGCAAGGCGGGGATCTTTACATTGTGGGGCTTGGGAACGAACGACAGGTTTCTTGCGCCGCTGCCCGACGATGTGGAAAACTACGAATATATGACCACCGAGGACCATACACGCCAATATATGGGCGCGGCCGGGTTGGGGCACCGTATATTGCTGAGCGGGAACACCTTCCTGAAAAGCACGCTGGCCGCCACCCATGCCTATAACCATGTGTGGTCCGACCTTTACCGTGCCGACACCCATGTGTTGGAGCGTGTCGTCGACATGGCGGACAAAAACTCCCAGTTGATCTTCAGCTCCTACGTGAATACGAGGTTCGGCCCGCGCCACACCAACCGCACCGGAGTGACGGTCACGGGGCTTTTCTACGACAACAATTACAACACCTCGCCGGGCGGGTTCTATCCCACAGGGCCGATACAGAATTTTGCCGACAGCGACGGCAGCAGCTCCATGATGTCGGCCTTCACACAGTCCGTTTTCAAACTCAACGAGCGGCTTACGGGAGAGGTGGGCGTGACCGGGCAGTACTTCACCCTGAACGGAAGTTGGACCGTGGAGCCGCGTGCGAGTGTGCGCTGGAATGTAGCCCCGCGCCATACGGTAGCGTTGGCTGCGGGTATGCACAGCCGCCGCGAACGCCTGGATTACTACTTCGTCACCCTGCCCGGGACGGACGGCTCGTTGGTGAACAAGAACCTCGATTTCGCCAAAGCCTACCATGTCAATATGAGCTATGATTGGAACCTGATGGACGATATCCACCTGCGCGTAGAGCCCTATTTCCAATACCTCTACGACGTGCCGGTGATGCCCGGTACCGGGCAGTCGATAATCAACTTGATTGATTTCCGGATGAACGAACAGCTGGTTAACAACGGCAAGGCGCGAAATATGGGTGTCGATATCACCCTGGAACGCTATCTCAGGAACGGGTTCTATTATATGATGACCGCGTCGATCTTCGATTCGAAATATACGGGCGACGACGGTGTGTGGCGCAATACGCGATACAACCGACGCTTTCTGGCCAATTTGCTGGGAGGCAAGGAGTGGATGCTCGGCCGTAGTAAGAGCCAAATTCTCGGGGTCAACCTGCGCGTCAATGTGATGGGAGGCTATCGCTACACGCCGCTGGATATGGCCGCGTCGCTGGAGGCGCAGGAGCCTATAGAAGACGAGAGCCGCCTGATGGAGTCGCAATACCCGACGGGCGTGGTCGTCCACTCGACGGTCAACTACCGGATCAACCGCAACAAAGTGACGCACGAGTTCGGCGTCGCGGTAGCGAACATCACGGGCAATAAGGAGTATTACGGCTTCGACTATAACTTCAAAACCCACGAACTCGACCGGATAGATGTAGTGGTCAGCATCCCCAATATTTACTACAAGATCGCGTTTTAGCGATTTTACGTAAAAATTGTTATATTTGCATCATTATGGATGCATGGATGATATGGGCCGTCGTTGCGGTCGTGTTGGTGATTGTCGAGATCTTTACTCCGAGTTTCTTCTTCGTATGCCTTGCCGCGGGAGCTTTGTTGGGTTCCGTGGCTGCGGCATTGGAGCTGGGCACGGCGTGGCAGTTGGTGCTTTTTGCAGCAGGCTCGACCGCCGCGTTCCTTTTCGTGAGGCCGGTGATGATGAAGTATTTCCTGAAGAAAGACAGGTTGGCGACGGGTGTCGACGCTCTCGTGGGTCGTATGGCGAGGGTCAGCGAGGCGATAGACCCCGTAACGGGCGGCGGCCGTGTGGCTATCGACGGCGACGATTGGAAGGCCGTGGCCGTCGATGGACAATCCTCGGCTGTGGGCGAGAGCGTCGAAGTAGTGAAGGTCGAAAGTGCAACGGTGTACATAAAAAAACTCTAATATAATGACAATTATTCTTTGGGCCATTGTCGGCCTTTTCGTGATTATTCTGATCGCCTCGGGCGTCAAGATCGTGCAGCAGTCGCAGACGGTGATCGTCGAGCGCCTGGGTAAGTACCACAAGACCCTCAACTCTGGTATCAACATCATCTTCCCGGTCATCGACAAACCGCGCACGATATATTGGCGCTTCAGCAAGACCGACTTCGAGGGGCGCATCTACGCCGTGAACCGCTTGGTGAGCCGTATCGACCTGCGCGAGGCGGTGTTCGACTTCTCGAAACAGAACGTGATCACGCGCGATAACGTCGTCACGGAGATCAATGCCATACTATATTATCAGGTTACCGACCCGGTGAAGGCTACCTACGAGATTGCGAACCTTCCCGAGGCTATCGAGAAACTCACCCAGACCACGTTACGTAACGTGATCGGCGAGATGGACCTCGACCAGACCCTCACCTCGCGCGATACTATCAACTCCAAGTTGCGCCACGTGCTCGACGATGCGTCGAACAAATGGGGCGTGAAGGTCAACCGCGTGGAGTTGCAGGATATCAACCCGCCGCGCGATATCCGCGACGCGATGGAGAAACAGATGCGTGCCGAGCGTGACAAACGCGCCACGATCCTCGAGGCCGAGGGCCAGAAAGCGTCGCAGATACTCTCCGCCGAAGGCCGTCGTGAGGCCGAGATCAAGAAAGCCGAGGGCGATAAACAGGCGCAGATCCTGCGCGCCGAAGGCGAGAAAGAGGCACAGATACGCCGCGCAGAGGGTGAGGCACAGGCTATCGAGAACGTGATGGCTGCCGTGAAAGGTAGCGGTTCCGACCCTGCGCAGTACCTGTTGGCGGTGCGCTATATCGAGACACTGAAGGAGATGGTCGGCGGCGAAGACACCAAGACCGTCTATATGCCCTACGAGGCGACCGGCGTGCTCGGCTCCCTGGGCGGCCTGAAAGAGCTGTTCAATAAATAGTTCGGCCCCCGCGGGGCGATTTTCAGTGCGCCGTCATCCCGATGGAGCGAAACGACGGATGATTATATTATGCGAAAAATTGTGATAGCGGTAGTGCTGTCGGTTATGGCAGTACACGCATCGGCACGGGAAAATGTGGGTAAGATACTTGCCGAGGGCAAGCAGCTCTATCGTCTCGAGAGAGCATCGTGGCACGGGACCGACGCCTTACTTGAGATGTTTCCCGAGAAGTTGGAGCAGATAGGGGGCCAACTCTCCTATCTCGATGAAAAGGGACGGGCGGTGAATATTTTCTGGCGCAAGGGCGATCCGTCGCAAATTTTGGCGCGCTTGTGTTTCGAGACACCTTTGCACACTATACCGTCGGCGATAGATACGCTGAACACTGTTGCGAATCCCCTGGAGCGGGACTTGATAGAGATAAGGGAAGATGCCCGACGAACACTCACTGAAAACGAAGACGGTTTTTTCTCGTTCTACCAAAACACATCCTCCAATCTGATCCCGTTGATAGACGGCGGGCGACGAATGGTTTTTATCGTTGCCGCTCCGCGCGACAATGGGGTTGTGCTGCTGGGCAACGACTATCGGCTTACCTATGACAAAAAGAACCGGCTGAAGAAAAAAGAGCAACTGCACAAATCTCTTATTAGGTTGAAAGGCCGTTCGGGTGACCCTGAAAACCCGATATCGGTAACAGTTCATTCTCACGTGCTTTCGGACCTGATAACATCGACGGATATATGCACCCTGTTGCTGTATCGGGATTTTGTGGATTGGAGACAACATGTTGTCGTCGGCAAAAAGTACGTGTCGATCTTCGATTTGTACAAGGAGTCTGTCGAGACGATGAAGATAGAGGCATTTAAGAAAATGATCGGCGAGGGGGAAGAAGGCCCCGATAGCAGATAAAAGCGTTTTATGCGAAAAATAACGATAGGGGTAGCGCTGTTGCTTGCGGCGTGTAGTCCCGACGAGGAGGCTCGGCCGATGTTCGAGCCTGTGGAGGTGGGTGGCGTGCAGTGGGCCGACCGCAATATGGAGGGGTTGTATTCTTTCGGCGACGACCCGTGCCCGGCGGGATGGCGCGTGCCGACGATCGAGGAGTTGTCGCTTCTGGCGGAGAGTAATTATTCGAGCGCCGGGCAGGGAGTGGAATTCACTGACAAGGTCTCGGGGCGGAGCATCATTCTGCCGCTGGCGGGCTATCGGCTGCCGGGTTCGAGTGAGATTAACGGCGAGGGCAGCTACGGCTGCTACTGGTCGGGCACCGCGGGAGAAGAGGGCAAGGGCTTGAGCCTGACTATATTCGTATCGCCCAAAAACGGTAAGGTGACCATCTTCCCTGCCGACCCTGCCGAGGTGGGGGTTGCCCAATCGGTGAGGTGTGTGATGGAATAAAAAAGGCGGCGCGATTGCGCCGCCTTTTTAGTGTTATGCTGTTTCGCCCAGCTCGTCCCAGATGAGCGCCGAGGCCCCGAGGATCGCGGCATCCTCGCCCAGGTCGGAAGGTAATAGTTTAACCCTGTTCTGGAAGGTGAAGAGTAGGTTGTGTTCCATCGACCTCTTGGTGGGTTCGAAGATATATTTCCCCGCTTTGGCCAGCCCGCCGAATAGGAACACCGCCTCGGGCGACGTTATTGCCACGGCGTTGGCGATAGCCAGTCCCAGCATCTCGCCTGTGTATTCGAACGCTTTGATCGCCAACGTGTCGCCCATGAGCGCCGCCTCGGTAATCATCTTGGCCTCCATCTTCTCGAACGGTACTTTACGCAATTTACTTTCGTCGATCTCGTCGGCCATCATCTTATAGATCGTGCGCACGATACCTGTCGCCGATGCGTAAGTTTCCAGGCATCCCTCGCGGCCGCAGTTACATTTGCGCCCTTGAGGTTTCACTATGGTGTGCCCCAACTCGCCCGCGAAGCTGTCGTAGCCGTAGATCATCTTGCCGTTGGCGACGAAACCGCTGCCCACACCCGTGCCGAGCGTGACCATCATAAAATCTTTCATGCCTTTTGCCGCGCCGTATACCATCTCGCCGATGGTCGCTGCATTGGCGTCGTTGGTCACAATTACAGGGATATTCGGATAGAACTTGTTCATCCGCTCGCGCAAAGGGATCACGATATCCGGCCATTTCAGGTTCTTCGCGTACTCGATCGTACCGCGGTAGTAGTTCGCGTTCGGTGCGCCTATGCCGACGCCCGTAAGCTCCACCTGCTCGCTCTCCGAAACGCTCTTCAACATCTTCTCGACGGTGAAATAAAGGGTCTTGATGTATTCGTCCAGATCGGGGTAATCCTCCATTTTGATCGCCGCCTTGACAAGTACGTCGCCGTCCCTGTCTACCAGCCCGAAGACGGTGTTCGTCCCCCCGATATCAATTCCTGCTGCAACTTTCTTCATAATGATCGTTTTAGTTCGGAAGCAAATTTAGTGAAAAATGTGTATCTTTGCAAACACTATGCGTAGCAGGGAAGAAATAAATAATTTGACCGACGAGTATATCGGGTCATTGGGATTTCCGGCCGTTCCCGCGGGATTGTACGGGCCGATAAAATATGCGTTGGATGCGGGGGGCAAGCGGTTGCGGCCCGCATTGGTGCTGATGGGTTACAACGTCTTTGCCGACGATGTGGAGCGTGCGTTGCCTGCGGCGGCGGCTTTGGAGATGTTCCATACCTTTACGTTGCTGCATGACGATATTATGGACAACGCTCCGGTGAGGCGCGGGGCCCCGTCGGTGCACAGCAAGTGGGGCGCGAATACGGCGATACTCTCGGGCGACGCGATGATGATCGGGGCTTATAAACTTCTTGAGGAGGTGCCGCACTTTCCTGCTGTGTTTCGTGAATTCAATAAGTTGGCGTCGGAGGTGTGCGAGGGGCAGCAGATGGATATGGATTTCGAGGGCCGCGACGACGTGACGCTGGATGAGTATATGGAGATGATCCGACTGAAGACGGCGGTGTTGATGGCCGGTGCGGCCAAGATCGGGGCGATAGCGGCTGGTGCGCCTGCCGAGGATGCCGAGGCGATATACAGGTACGGTATCGAGCTGGGGCTCGCGTTCCAATTGCAGGACGACTATCTGGATACCTACGGCACGCCCGAGACGTTGGGTAAGAATATAGGCGGCGACATCGCCGAGGCTAAGAAGACCTTTCTGGCGATCACGGCCATGGAGCAGGCGGGCGATGCCACGCGGAGGGCCATACTCGCCACGTTCGGCGATAATACGCACCCGCTACGGCAGAAGGTCGACCGCATACGCACGATATACAGTTCGCTCGATGTTCCGGAATTGACGCTCGCGGCGGTTGAGCGGCACTTGGGTGCGGCTGCCGCGGCGTTGGATAGTGTAGGACGTGAGACAGGCGCGTTGCGAGAAACGATAACGACATTAAGAAACAGGAATAAATGAAACCTTACGAAGGAGACAGGCCGTCGGTGGCAGCGCTGTTGCGCGGAGGCAATGTAGGCGAGGATGTGGTGGCCAAGGGCTGGGTGCGCACCAAGCGCGGGAACAAGAATGTGGCGTTCATCGCACTGAACGACGGGTCGACGATAGATAATATCCAGGTAGTGGCGGATGTGGCGGTGTTCGGCGAGATGAAGGATATCACGACGGGCGCGGCATTGAGGGTCGAGGGAACGCTGGTGGAGAGTATGGGTGCGGGACAGGGCGTGGAGATACAGGCTAAGACCATCGAGGTCTATGGCGGTGCAGACCCCGAGAGCTACCCGTTGCAGAAGAAGGGCCATTCGCTGGAATTCCTGCGCGAGATAGCTCATTTGAGGCCGCGCACAAACACTTTCGGGGCGGTTCTGAGGGTGAGGCACGCGATGGCGTTCGCTATACATAAGTACTTCAACGACAGGGGGTTCTACTACCTGCACACGCCGCTGATCACCGGGTCCGACGCCGAGGGTGCGGGTGCGATGTTCCAGGTGACCACTTTGGAGGTGGGCAACCCGCCACGCACCGAGGAAGGCAAGGTGGACTACTCGCAGGATTTCTTCGGCAAAGAGGCGAACCTCACCGTGTCGGGGCAGTTGGAGGGTGAGTTGGGAGCTATGGCATTGTCGAAGGTGTATACTTTCGGGCCTACGTTCCGCGCCGAGAACAGCAATACGCCGCGCCACCTGGCCGAGTTCTGGATGATCGAGCCGGAGATGGCGTTCTATGAGCTGGAGGACGACATGGCGTTGGCAGAGGATTTTCTGAAATATCTTATAAAATACGCATTGGAGCATTGCGCGAGCGATCTGGAGTTCTTGCAGAAGATGTACGACGGCGAGCTTGTCGAGAGGCTGAAGTTCGTGGCGGAGAACGATTTCGTGAGACTGGATTATACGCAGGGCATCGAGATACTTAAGGCCAGCGGCAAAAAATTCGAATTCCCCGTGGAGTGGGGCTTGGACTTGCAGAGCGAGCATGAGCGCTATCTGGTCGAGGAACACTTCAGGAAACCGGTCATACTTATCAACTACCCGCGCGAGATCAAGGCGTTCTATATGAAGCTCAACGACGACGGGAAGACGGTGCGTGCGATGGATGTCCTGTTCCCCAAGATCGGCGAGATTATCGGCGGCTCGGAGCGCGAGGCAGGCCTCGATAAGCTCACGGAGAGGATGCACGAGGTGGGTATCAAACCCGAGACGATGTGGTGGTACCTGGATACGCGTCGTTTCGGCTCGGCGCCCCACAGCGGTTTCGGATTGGGTTTCGAGAGGTTGCTGCTCTTCGTCACCGGCATGGCCAACATCCGCGACGTTATTCCTTTCCCGCGTACACCTAAGAGCGCAGAGTTCTAATCGTGGCACGTTAGTTGGAATAAATATCGGGATATGTCGGACCAGGGACTCAGCGCGAAGCAGATACTGCAGCTCCAACAGAAGTTGTCGCCGCAGCAGATCCAGATGATAAAACTTCTGGAGTTGCCCGCCGTACAGCTCGAACAGCGCGTTAAGCAGGAGATCGAGGAGAACCCCACTCTGGAGGAAGATATCTCGGAGCGCGACGACGACGAGCCGAAGGATATCTCGGTCGACGAATTTCCCGAGGACGACACACCGTCGTATAAATACCACGCCAACAACCACTCGAAGGACGACAAGCAGCGCCAGATACATATCACCGAGGGTCAGTCGTTGTCCGATTTTCTAAATAGCCAATTGGGTTTCCGCAACCTGTCGCCGCGCGAGATGGCGTTGGCGGAGTATATCGTGGGCAGCCTCGACGACGACGGCTACCTGCGCCGCGAATTGAGCGCAATGGCCGACGATATAGCCTTCACTACCGGCATGGAGACCACGGCCGAGGAGTTGGAGGAGGTCCTGGGGATAATACATGAGTTGGAACCTGCGGGTGTGGGTGCGCGGACTATCCAGGAGTGCCTGGTTTTGCAGAGCGAGAACCGCCCGCTGGATACGCCCGCCCGCCGCACGGCACACAAAATATTGCGCGACCATTTCGGCGAGTTCAGCAAGAAGCATTACGAGAAGCTAATGTC
>QMCE01769423.1_pt1 | contig 32201 bp, 51 predicted proteins | sample 1821851 | NCBI WGS metagenome assembly QMCE01 (sample SAMN09453174, study PRJNA476694) | Termite gut metagenome, whole genome shotgun sequencing project. | isolation source: worker | host: Odontotermes sp. | place: South Africa:Pretoria | collected 2016-01-28 | reverse complement strand
GAGAAACCTACGGCTCCCCCAGCGAGAACAGTCGAAGGAAGAGAATTACAGCTGGTTGATCTCGCTTTTCGGCAAGCTGAGGAACAGCTGCGCAGTAAAACTGCCTCCTCTCAGGTGGTTACGCATTTTTTACAGCTTGGAACGCAGCGTGCTTCTCTTGAGAGACTAAAGCTTGAGAGAGAAGTAGAACTTTTGAAAGCAAAGACTGAGACCCTCGAGTCCTCTTCAAAAGCAGAGGACCTATTGCGGGAAGCTATATCTGCATTTAAGGAGTATTCCGGTGAGAAACCATCCGGCGATTAGAACTTACTCCGATCTAATTAGGAGAAGGACCTTTTTAGAGCGCTTCGAGTATTGCAGACAGCACGCTCAGGTGGGTTATCAGACCTTTGGACCATTCCGCATATTTAACCAGGAGTTCTATACTTCCTATCGCTGGAAAAAGGCCAGGCGAGGCGTCATCATACGAGATAAGGGTTGCGACTTAGGCTTAGAGGGCTATGACATATTTGGCCCCGTTCATGTGCATCACCTAAACGTCGTAACTCTTGAAGATTTGGAGATGGACCGTCCGTGGCTTTACGATGAAGAGTATCTTATTTCTACCAGTGAACGAACACACAAAGCTATTACGCTTGGAGACAGGAGTCTTCTGGCTGACGAGCCCGTAGAACGAACGTTATATGACATGGCGCCATGGCGCCAGTAAGGAGAAATGAAATGAGTGAAGAACGTGTAGCGCCTGCGAAGCAGGAAGAAAAGAAACAGCCGATGAAGGCCACGGTGGTGAACTGCTCGGCCCTGAACGTCCGAAACAAACCTTCCAAAGATGCGATCATCCTTGACCGGTTTATCAAAGGCCTTGAGGTTCGTGTTCTTTCCTGGAACCCGAAAGGCTGGGCTCGTGTTTCGAACGGCCGAGTCAGCGGGTTCTGTATGGCCGAGTATCTCGAGCGGAAAGACGATGTATAGCCAAAGTATCTTAAATGGGGCGAAAATTGAATGCGGCGTGTCGCCAGAGTACGCCCCGTTTGACGACGCAATCATCGGCCATGTGAATTCGGTCTTTCTTATTTTGGCACGAATCGGGGTTGGACCGGATGCTCCATACCACATCGAGGACGCATCCGCCACTTGGCCAGACTTCTTTGCTGATTCCCCGGACGCCGAGATGGCGCATGCCGTTGTCTCTTTCATGTATCTAAGCGTGCAGCTTTTGTTTGACCCGCCAACAGTAGCCGCACTCTTGGAGGCTAAGAAGCAGCAGAAGGATGAGTTTGAGTTTAGCCTACTGATATGGTCTGCAAAAAAGAAAAGAGAGGCGGTGAGCGCATGACCTATGTAAGCTGGTTCAAAGACTTCATATCCCATTACGGAGTCCTCGGTATGAAATGGGGGGTTCGGAATGACAAGAAGGGATCTGGAGCTAGGTCTTCCAAGGAAATAGCTAGAAAGGCTAGTGATTCTTCCATTCGTGCGTCTAGAGCAAGAGCACTTCAAGGACGCCGAAAACTTTCTGACTCAACGCTAGAAGAATACATTAAACGCCTACAGAATGAAAAGAAGTTTAAAGACTTAACAGAGGCGGATATTTCACCAGCCAAGAAATTTATAAAAGATATAATGACTGACGGCACAAAAAGAGCCTTAACGTCCATTATTGAAGGCGGCGAGCTATACACGTTACGTGCCGCCATGTCTGGGAAATTTTCAGTCAAAGATCTTTCTGGTTACGTAGCTCAGAAACCGAAACGATAGTAGGCGGCTTTCATGGCGCTTTCTAATACAGCAGTACCAATTATTTACGGTGAGTTCCGAGAGAAAGTGATGGCTCGTCAAATCCCAATCTGTAGAGAGATTGAGATGGAGATGAACCGAATTGAACAACTCATCGCCGACCCCGCTTTCTATTATGATGACGAAGCAATTATCGGTTTCATAAAATTTTGCGAAAACGAGATGACGCTAACCGACGGCTCAGACCTGTATCTACTCGATACCTTTAAGTTATGGGCCGAGGCACTTCTGAGCTGGTACTACTTTACCGAACGAAGTGTTTATGAGATGAATCCGGACTGTCGTGGTGGCAGGTATGTGCGTAAGGTGATTAAGAAGCGCTTAGTCTATAAACAATTTCTAATCATTCCTCGGGGTGCAGCAAAGACAATGTACCTTGCTCTTTTACAAGCATACGTCCTTAATATCGATAAGTCCACCACGAAGCAAGTTACTATAGCGCCAACCATGCAGCAGGCGGATGAGGTCCTTTCTCCGATTCGTACGGCTATCACCCGAGCTAGAGGTCCACTCTTTAAGTTTCTTACAGAGGGTTCACTCCAGAACACTACAGGTTCCAGGGCCAATCGAGTTAAACTTGCTTCTACGAAAAAGGGAATTCAGAACTTCATTACTGGCTCCATCCTGCAAATTCGCCCGATGACCATCGACAAGAACCAGGGCTATCGGGATAGATTCGCTACTATTGACGAATGGCTCTCTGGGGCTACGCGAGAAGACGTGATTGAGGCTGTGGAGGAAGGGTGTAGCAAACTTCCAGAGTATCAAATAGTGGCAGCTAGTTCGGAAGGCACCATTCGAGATGGTGTTGGCGACACAATCAAAATGGAACTGCAGGAGATACTTAGGGGGGACTACCCGAACCCGCACGTGTCCATTTGGTACTATAAGCTCGATGACATAAAAGAAGTCGGTATGCCAGAGATGTGGCGAAAAGCGCAGCCGAATCTTGATTTCACAGTTTCGTACGAAACATATCAAGAAGCGGTCGAGAGAGCCGAGAACAATCCGGCAGCGCGTAACGAAATACTCGCTAAGCGCTTCAACTTACCAATGTCTGGTTATACGTTCTTCTTCACCTATCAGGAGACGCGCCCGCATTCTCAGAAAAGCTTTTGGTCGATGCGGTGTGCGATGGGAGCGGACCTTTCACAAGGCGACGATTTCTGTGCTTTTACATTTCTCTTCCCATTGCGCGATGGGCGGTTCGGTGTGAAGACTCGTTGCTATGTTACGTCACGCACCATGACGCGATTGGCGCCCGCTATGCGCTTAAAGTACCACGTGTTTCTTGAAGAAGGGAGTCTAGTGGTGCTTGATGGGATAGAGTTAAAGGTGGAAGAGGTGTTCGAAGATTTGCAGCAACATATAGACAAGGAGCGCTATGACGTTCGGGCGTTTGGCTTCGACCCGTACAACGCAAAGGAGTTTGTTGATATGTGGGAGCGAAAGTATAGCGGTTACCATGTAATCAAGGTGCAGCAAGGTGCCAGAACTGAATCCGTTCCTCTCGGCGAGATAAAGAAATTCGCGCAAGACCGCGTCTTACTGTTCGATCAAAAACTTATGTCTTTTACAATGGACAACTCCATTGCTGAAGAGGACTCAAACGGTAACAGAAAGCTCTGTAAGCGTCGGTATGCTGATAAAATTGACAGTGTTTCGGCCCTTTTAGATGCCTATGTCGCCTTTAAAGTCCATAAAGAAAATTTCTAGAGAAGGAGGTTTGATAAATGGCGCAAAGCCTACCGGAGCGTGTTAAAAAGGCATGGAACGCATTCAGAAACAGAGACCCTACTAAGAACTGGTGGGAGGACGACTACAGTACGAGCGGGTCCGGTTATCCGGCATATCGCCGTCCTCTTCGCGCCGGAAATGAGCGTTCGATAATTGCGTCTATCTACAACAAAATCGCAGTAGACGTTGCTGCGCTTGCGTATAATCACGCTAGAGTTGACGAAGACGGAAACTTTACAGCTATAATCAAGTCCCAGCTTAATGAGTGCCTAACGACCGAAGCTAACATTGACCAATCCGGAAGGGACCTCCTTCAGGATGCCGTCATGAGTATGCTAAATGACGGCACCGTCGTCCTAGTACCAACGAATGCGCTCGTTAACCCGAGGACAGACACACTTGTTGATATTCTGTCCGTTCGTGTAGGGACGATCCTTACCTGGTTTCCAAAGTCTCTCCGTGTTCGGTGTTATAACGATGAAACAGGCACTCTTGAGGACTTTACGATAGAAAAATCTAAGGTTTGTGTGCTGCATAACCCATTCTATGCGGTTATGAATAACACGAACTCCACGCTTCAGAGGTTAATCAAGAAGTTAAACCTTCTAGACTCCATCGACGAAGAAGTTGGGGCCGGTAGGCTTGATATCATTGTCCAGATGCCATATGACGTGGCCAGTGCTGTGAAGCGAAAAGAAGCGAACGACAGGATAAAAGACTTAGAGCTGCAACTCCGAGGGCATAAGTTAGGTGTTGGCTATATGGGGGCGACAGAGAAGATAACGCAACTAAATAGGCCAATGGATAACACCTTGTGGACTCAGATAGAAGCGCTTTTTAAGCAACTGTATACCCAACTTCAGGCTACAGAATCCGTCTTCAACGGGACTGCTTCTGAGGAAGAGCAACTCAACTATTACAGCGGAACAATCGAACCAATCGCAGCGGTGCTTGTAAACGAAATGCGCCGGAAGTGGCTGAGCAAGACGGCCCGTACCCAGGGGCAGACAATTATTGCGTTCCGCGATCCATTTAAACTTGTTCCGATGATTCAACTTGCTGACCTTGCTGATTCGTTTACTAGGAATGAAATCCTATCCACCAACGAGTTCCGTTCGAAGATAGGGTTCAAACCCAGTAAAGACCCAAGAGCTGACGAACTTCGGAATAAGAACCTAAACGCAAAGAATGACCAGCTTCCAGCACAATTACCCGAGAAAGGAGAAAATCAAAATGGCACCTCTTACACAGCAAAAGATGCAGAGAGAAAGCAATCTCGCGCACAGCAAACATCCGGACGCTGACTTTGGAGCGTACGTAACTAGAGCCAATGTCCGGTGTGATGATGGTCTCACCATTTCTCCCGGCGCTTTTGCGAAACAGGACGGAAAGAAGGTCCCGGTTGTCTACCAGCATATCCACGATTCTATGGACAACATTCTGGGGCATGCGTTTCTTGAAAACAGGAGCGACGGCACATATGGCTACTTCTATTTAAACAATGAGCCGCAGGGAGAACTTTCCAGAAAGCTTGTTCAGCATGGAGATCTTGATTCTGTGTCCATCTGGGCGAACAACCTCGTGAAACACAGCTCAAAAGTTGTCGACGGAAAAATCAGGGAGGTAAGTCTCTGTCTTTCCGGCGCCAACGAGGGCGCACACATCGAGCCCGTGACCATCAAGCATGATGGATTCGAGCTTGATTCCGAGGATGAGTTTATCATCTATATGGGTCCAGAGACGGAATACGAGTTTGTCGAGCATGACGGAATGGACGATGGAGAGGACGGCGAAGCCGATGAGTTTCTCTCCCATGCGATGGACGAAGAGTACATGAAAGTAATTGAGTCAATGACCGAAGAGCAGCAGAAAGCCATGTACGGCCTTATCTCTGTTGCGCTGAAAACCAACGCTGGCGAAGATACGTCGGCTCAACATTCTGGTACCGAAGGAGGTAACAACATGCCCAAAGGAAACACTGATGTATCCACCCGTCCGTTTGAGCCGAAGAACGAACTCCGGCATGGGCTTACTCTTGAGCAGGCGAACACCCTCATTCACGATGCCCTGGAGATGAAGTCCTGGAAGGCCGCCTATTTGGCGCACGCCACCGAATACGGCATTGAGGACATTGAGTTCCTGATGCCTGATCCGAAAAACGTGACCCCTACGCCGGAGCTTATCGCCCGCGATATCTCCTGGGTGCAGGCTGTTCTGAATGGCGCAAGGAAAGTGCCGTTTAACCGTGTTAAAACGCTGGCCGTGGACATCACGCATGACGAAGCCAGGGCCAAGGGGTACATCAAGGGCACGCTGAAGAAGGATGAGTTCGTTAAGATGCTCACCCGGACAACGTTCCCGAAAACCATCTACAAAAAGCAGCGCCTGGATAAGGATGACATCGACGACATCACCGATTTCAACGTGGTATCGTGGCTCTGGAGCGAAATGCGCCGGATGCTTCAAGAGGAAACGGCTCGCGCTGTTCTGATTGGAGACGGTCGGGCGGCCGATGATCCCGAGCACATTGACGAGGACTGCGTGCGCCCGATCTACAAAGAAGATGAGTTGTACGCGACTCATGTCACCATTCCTGCCGGCTCCGACACCGCTACCATCATGGATGAGATCCTGCGGGCGCGCAAGAACTACAAAGGCAGTGGTAACCCGACGTTCTTCACCACAATCGACTTTATGACCGACTGCCTGCTGCTCAAAGACCTGAACCAACACCGCATGTACCGAACGAAGGCGGAAGTGGCCCAGGCGCTTGGGTACAACACGGTTGTAGAAGTGGAAGTGATGGAGAATGTTTCCCGCGACGTCACTGGTGGTACTGCCGATTTGGTTGGTATCGGCATTAACATGCGTGACTACACTATCGGATCCACGGCGAATGGCCAGTTGGCTACGTTCGAGGACTTCGACATCGACTACAACCAGTACAAGTACCTGATCGAGACTCGGCTTTGCGGCGCCATGACGAAGCCGAAGGCGGCCCTCGTGTTTGAGAAGCTCCAGGCCGCTGGCTAAGGAGGAAATTCAAAATGGCAAGGTTTTATGGGCCTGTTGGATACGGACTAGACAAGGACATGGGCGGTAGCGTGTTTGTAACGGATGTGCAAGAGGTAAACTACTACGGCGATGTTCGCCGTAACGCACGCCGTTTAGATTCTGGAGAGTATCTAAACGATAATCTCATCGCAAATGTCATCGTGAGTATCGTAGCCGACGACTTTGCCATTGAGAACTTTCAGTACATCCGTTATGTCCTCTGGAACGGGACTCGATGGAAGGTCACGATGATAGATGTCCAGTGGCCAAGGCTGATACTGACGATAGGAGGAATATACAATGGGCCAACGCCTAAAGCTTGACGAGATCATACGATCCGTAGCAGACAATGTGTATTATCAGCCTCCCGACAGTAAGCAGCTTAGCTATCCTTGCGTCGTCTACCAACGTGCACCATCAGATACCGAATTCGGGGACAATAGGCCCTATGTTTACACGCGCCGCTACCAAGCGGTAGTTATCTACACGAATCCGGACGATCCTTTGCCGGATATGTTCGCGCAACTACCAGTGCAGATAACGTCAGACAGAAACTACGTGGCGGGAAACCTTTATCACGCCGCATTCAACATTTATTACTAAGGAGGATTATCCAAATGTCAATGATCAAATGGGATGCCATTGGCGAGCGTCTTTACGAAACTGGTCTTGACCGCGGCGTCTTGTACAATGTGGACGCATCTGGCCAGTATCCAAAGGCAGTGCCTTGGAATGGCCTTACCGCGGTTAACGAGGCGCCCACCGGTGCCGAACCCAACAAGCAGTACGCGGACAACATGGCCTACATCAACATGCTTTCTCCGGAGGAATACGCCGCCACCATCGAGGCCTTCTGGTCCCCGAAAGAGTTTGACGTGTGTGACGGCAACTTTGAGCCGGTTCCCGGTATGATCGTTGGTCAGCAAACGCGCAAACCCTTCGGCTTCTCCTATCGAACGCTGATTGGCAACGATGTGGACCAGCAGGACCACGGTTACGAGATCCACGTTGTATACCAGGCTATGGCGGCTCCGAGTGAGCGGAACCATGCCACATTGAACGACTCCCCGGAAGCCACGCAGTTGAGCTGGGAGATTACAACCACGCCTCTTCCGATTCCTGGCGGAAAGCCGGCGGCTACTCTCCGTTTCAGTACGGAGATCCTGTCTCCTGAGCAGATTAAGCTTGTGGAAGACACATTGTACGGAACTGATGGTGTCAGCCCGGATGCTGGCACTGAAGGCCGCTTGCCTCTGCCCGAAGAGTGGGTTACTCTGCTATCCGCGGCCGGGTAAATTAAACACCGCAGCCGGTGCTTTTAAGCTAAGTGCGCGAAGCCCTTTACTCCTATTAAGGAGTGCGGAGGCGTCAGTAGTGACAGCCGGCTTAATTTTGAAATCAAGAAGCTTGAAAGGAGCTTTATAATGCTTAATAAAAAGATTGCGTACGAAGATTTCAACGGTAACGAGCGCGAGGAGATCTTCCAGTTCAACCTGACAGAGAAAGAGCTCATGAACTTTGTTGCCAAATACGGTGTGGACAGCCTTACTGGCGCCATGGCTCGCATCTCCGATACCGGCGATAGCGTCGCCCTGATGGCGCTTGTTGAGGATCTTGTGGAGTCTGCTTACGGTCAGAAGAGTGATGACGGCCGTTTCTTCCATAAGACGCCTGAGATGCTAGCCGAGTTTAAGGCCTGCCCGGCGTACAGCGTTCTGTTCATGGAGTTCGCATCTGACGAGAACGCCATCTCGAACTTCATGACCGGCTGCGTCAATGAGAAGGCGCGTCAGCGCATGCGTGAGAACGAGGACGAGGCTAAAAAGAAGCTGGCCGCCGCCTCTCTGACCGTCGCTCCCTAAAGGCGGGTGAAGTATGCTGCAGCTGACGATACCGGAAAAATCATACTGGGACGAATCTATTGAAGAGTTCGTAACCACGGATGCGGTTACTCTGATGCTGGAGCACTCTCTTTTGTCGCTTTCAAAATGGGAGTCGCATTGGAAAGAGCCTCTTCTTGCGAAAGACAAAAAGTCTAAGTGGGGAGAGCTCACGCTTGAACAGTGTAAGGATTATATTCGGTGTATGACCGTTACAAAGAACGTCGATTACCTCGTTTATGAAGGTCTGTCTCAAGCCGAGTATGACCTCATTGGTGAGTACATCGATGATCCCATGACTGCAACTACTTTTAAAGACGCAAGGCGCGGAGGGGCGCCGAAGGAGTATGTTACGTCTGAGCTTATCTACTACTGGATGACGGAACTCATGATTCCTTTTGAATGCCAGAAGTGGCATTTGAATAGGCTTCTTACGCTTATTAGGGTGTGCAACGTAAAGAAACAGAAGCCCAAGAAGATGAGCCGTAGCGAAGTAGCAGCTGAGCACAGGCGTATAAACCAAATGCGTAGGGCGCAGTATGATAACGTTTAGGCACAGCGGGAACTTTAATAGCACCGAGAAGTTCTTGAAAAGAGCCTCCGATGCTACTCGCCTCGATATTCTTGATCGGCTCGCACAAAAGGGTGTATACGCCCTTAGTCTAGCCACCCCCGTGGACACCGGTCTCACGGCCTCTATGTGGGGGTATGAGATAAGGCAAGAAGCAGGCGCTACGTCAATCATTTGGACGAATGTTAATGTGAACTCGGGTGCTACTGTTGCTATCCTTTTGCAATATGGGCACGGAACAGGTACCGGCGGATATGTCCAAGGGGTTGACTATATAAATCCAGCGATACGTCCTATATTTGAGTCCATAGCAAATGACGTTTGGAAGGAGGTCACCAAGTAATGGCAGGAATAGACAACAGAGTCGTCGAGATGCAACTGCGTAACCAGCAATTTGAGAAGAATGCGCAGCAGTCGATGAAGACCCTAGACTCTTTGAAGAAGTCTTTAAATCTAGATGGAGCAGCAAAGTCTCTAGACGGGCTCGCTCAGAAGGCTAAGGGGTTCACGATAGGCCATATTGGTGACTCGGCCAATCAAGTATCCATAGCACTGGACGCCATGGGAATCATCGGTCTAAACGTCTTCAACCGCCTTGTAGACGGAGCGTTACAAGCTGGACAGAAAATTGTGTCTGCTTTAACGCTCGATCCAATTAAAGATGGGTTTAAGGAATACGAGACCGAGATGAACGCTACCAAAGTAATGGTGGCGAACCTAAGTGGCCAGGCCCAGAAAGACATTGAAAACTACGGGACCCTTATTGGAAAGTACGGCGCGATGAGCGGAGACGTGGTGTCCCAGCTACAGAAGATGCTCAAAGTGGATATCAGCGGAACGTTCGACGCAGCGACAGAACAAGCCGTCCGTAATTTCCAAAAGGAAATGGGCATTGCCATTGACGGTGCGGTAGGCCCAGAAACTTGGTCAAAGCTTTCAGAGGCGTTCGGCGGAGCTGCGGCTAACGAAGACCAGCTCATGAAGGACATTAACTCCACGTTGGCCGAGCTTAATGAGTACGCGGACCTGACTATTTATAACTTCGGAAATATGACCGATGCCATTGGTAAGTTCACTTCCGCTGGCGTGGGACTAAAAGAATCCGCATCCACCATCAAGGGCCTTTCGAACATAGCAGCCGGCGCTGGTGTTAATAACCAGAGACTAGCTAGCGCCTATATTCAGGTGTCTCAGGCGCTACAAGCTGGAACGTTCAGGCTTATGGACTGGAACTCACTACAGAACGCCGGTCTTGGTAATCAGGAGTTCAGAGACCAGCTGCAAGCGACTGCTATAGAGATGGGTATTCTGAATGGAACAGTTGACAACTTCAGAGAGTCGCTGAAAGACGGCTGGCTTACAACGGACGTGTTCGTGTCCACTCTAAGTAGAGCCGCGGATCCCACGAACGAATGGGGTAAGCGTCTTACGAAAGCCGCTACTGAGGTCACGACGTTCACTCAGCTCATGGAGACTCTAAAAGAGGGTCTAGGAACGGGGTGGTCCACCTCACTAAAGCTAATCATAGGTGACTTCGCCGAAGCGAAGACCCTTTGGACAGAGGTGAACGAGGTCCTTGGCGGTCTAATCGGTGGATTCTCAGATAGTCGAAACGCCGCGTTGCGCTTCTGGAAGGAGAATGACGGACGGGAAGCTATTATAAACGGACTCGTCAGTGCGTTCAAGGCATTAAGTGCTATCGTGGAACCTATCGGAAAGGCATTCTCGGCCATCTTCCCTCCACAGGTTGGGAAGAACCTACTTGCGTTCTCCAAGGGCTTTGAGTCCCTTATGGAGAAATTCAAAATAGGAGAAGAAACGACAGACAAAATCTATAGAATCTTCAAAGGCTTATTCTCCCTCATCAAGATTGGCGGGCAGGTCTTCTCCTTCTTTGGAAAAGTGATAGGGAAAGCCATCAGTATATTCTTGCCAGGAGCAAAGTCACTGTCCGGTGGACTTTTAGAAGCCGCGGCTCGTCTAGGCGACTTCCTGACTCGTGTTTCGGATGGTGCGCAGCGAGCGCAGATATTTGAGAAGGCGTATTCAAAAGTGTCTGACGCCTTAGACACGTTTGTCTCCATCTGTAGACGGGCCTGGGATGCTATCAAGACCTTTACGAAGGAGCTGGCGAAAAAAGTACCACTTCCAACGTGGGCCGAAATAGTGGCTCTATTCGGAAGGCTTGGCGATAGGCTACAGACGCTCTCTCCTATCCTTTCCAAGGTTAAGGAAGCCTTCTCTACAGCTGGCTCTGCAGTAAAAGAGTGGTTTGCATCTATGGACGGTTCTGGTCTTCAGGCTTTCTGGACAAAAGTGAAAGAAGTCTTTGGAAAAATTGGAACCTTTATAAAAGACACCATTTCAAACATTACATGGGACGATCTATGGAACGGTGTTGGCGTAGGGTTGGTTGCTGCTCTTGGTATGAATCTATCGGGAATTATGGGAGCGGTAAAGGGCTTTGTAGATAATGCGAAGCAAGGAATTTCTGCGCTTGATGGAATCCTCAGCGAGTTAAGTGGGGTTCTGAAGGCATTTCAGAATGCTATTAATGCTCAAGCCCTATTAACTGTAGCTAAAGCGCTTGCTATTTTGGCTGCTTCTGTCATCGCCCTATCATTTGTTGACCCTATGAGACTTACTGGTGCTACTGCTGCACTTGTAACAATGTTTATCGGAATCTCGGAAGCATTAAAGTTAGTTACAGAGCTCAGTACCTCAAAACTTTCGATAAAGAATATGATTGCTATAAGCGGTTCGCTGCTCGTTCTGTCTATTGGGCTTGGAATATTGGCCTCCGCTGTTGCTACGTTAGCAAAACTCCCAGTTGAGAATTTGTTGGTTGGTCTTGGCGGAGTGGCGTTTCTCATGTATATAGTGATCGAAGCTCTACAGGAATTGACTAAGGTAGCTGAAAAAGCAGAAACAAACATGGCTGGACTCGCTTTTATGGTTGGGGCATTAAAAATACTAACCACGCAGCTTATTAAAATGGCTTTGGTTGTAGCTCTTTTAGGTTCTATGCCAATGGAAAACTTGGCGAAGGGGCTTGTCTCTGTTGCTATCATGCTTACTTTGTTTATTGGAGCTTTAGCTATTCTTATAAAGATTGCAGAGAAGTCAATAGCAGCCCTCCCAGCTCTTATGACCATTATGTTAGCGCTAATGGATTTAGCAAAAACAATATTAGTGCTATCAATAGCCGTTGCTATATTGGGAGCTCTTTCTTGGCAAGGCCTGGGGCAGGGGCTCCTTGGAGTAGCAGCGCTTCTAGCAATGATTGGAGTATTTTTAAAGCTCGTCAAAGGTCCTCAACTTGGCTTAACAGCTGTAGGCCTACTTGCGGTGGCACTAGCGGTTGGTATATTAGCAGTATCTGTCGCTGTTCTTGGAGCTTTACCGTTTGATGTTATGATGCAAGGACTCCTTGGAATTGTTGGGGTTCTTCTTGCGCTTGTGGTCGCTTCCTACGCAATGCTCGGCTCACTGCCTGGAGCTATAGCGATGGGAATAATGGCTGGTTCCTTACTTCTTCTTGGAACAGCTATTCTATTCTGGTCGGTTATTCCGTTTGATAAAGTTATGGATGGTCTTTGGAATTTGAGCCATGTTATTCTGGCTCTGATACCGATGTCAATAGTTCTAACGCTTATATCTCCACTATTACTATTAGCTGGAGCTGCTATGCTTGTATTTAGCGTAGCGATTTTAGCTCTTGGCGCCGGACTACTGCTTATAACAGCAGGTCTTATGGCGTTCACAGCCGTTGGTCTAGCCGCGGTTCCTATGCTTATAGCTTTCACTCTAGCTATGGGATCGCTCGCCTTAATGTCTCCAATTCTTATTTTACTTGGCGGGGCGCTTGTGGTATTGGGGGCAGGCATGTTAATAGGCTCTCTAGGAATAACAACCCTAAGTCTGGCATTAATGCTATTTACAACGGCCGCTCCAGTAGCGTCAGTAGCAATGACGGCGTTTCTTGCTGCGATATCCCCGTGGTTTGAGCATGCGGGTGATATGGCGATATTAGGCGCCGCCACCTTGGCACTCGGTGCTGGCCTGCTCGTTCTTGGAGCAGGGGCGCTAGTAGCTGCGGTTGGCGTGGCTCTTATGGCAGGGGCTTTAGCGCTTTTAGCACTAGGGTTCAAATCCATCGCGGTTGGAATGGTGATGCTGTCCGCTGGTATTGTCGGGTTCCCCGTGCTTGAGAGACTCGTCGCGCTTGCACCGGACCTCTTACATGGCACATTTGGACTCGCTGCCTTCGGAGCAGCCGCTCTAATAGCTGGACCCGGGTTTCGTAACCTTGGCATCGGCCTCATATTCCTAGCCTCATCTGGGATGGGCTGGATACCGATGCTAATGGCCCTATCCAAAATTACCCCGACCCTCCTAGACGGAACGCTCGGACTCGGCGCATTCGGTGTAGCAGCCGCTATCGCTGGGCCTGGGTTCGTAGAGATAGCGAAGGGTCTAAGAGACCTCGGACGAGCTGGACTTGGATGGCTACCGCAGCTAACGCGGATGCCTGGTGTGTTTAAACCGCTCCTAAACGAATCGCTTGGCCTTGCAGCGTTTGGTCTTGCCGCGCAGCTCGGAGCTCCAGGACTAAAGACACTATCAGAAGCCCTTGTGACACTGAGTGGGCTCGATGACGGATGGATATCGCCTTTGGAGAAGCTCCCCGGCATGTTTGAACCGCTCCTTAACGAGGCGTTCGGTCTCGGGGCGTTCGGTATAGCTGCTGAGCTCGGAGCCCCCGGCCTTGTGACACTCGCCGATGGAATTAACGCGTTAGTGGGCTCAGAAGCGGGGATCGATATTCTTAAGCTATTGCCGGGAGCGTTTGAACCCCTAAACGGCGAGTCTGGCGCCCTGACGTTATTTGGTCTTGCGGCTCAGCTCGGAGCCCCCGGCCTTGTGACACTCTCCGATGCGATTATAGCGCTCTCCACAGTACCGACTACTGGTCTCGATATTCTTAAACTGCTTCCGGATGCTATGGAGCCCCTCTCTGGCGATTCAGCAAAAGGTCTTAAGCAGTTCGGGAAAGCGGCCGGTAAGAGTGAATCCTTCATCACGCTGGCTACGGGGCTTAACGGCCTAAAGTACGCGGAAGACGGAATAAACACCTTACGGACGCTAGCCGTCGTGATACCCGCCCTTGCGAAGCAATCAGACGGGCTTAAGTCAATCGGCTCGGCAGCGAGTCAGTCTCAGTACGGTATTGGACAACTTGGGGGCGCGCTATCGAGCTACACAGATACTGGCGCATCCATCCAGGCCCTAACAGACCTAAGCGTGACGCTCCGGCTCTTCACATCAGAAGTCACGCGTAATCTAGTGGCGTTTGGTACAGCCGCGAGTGAGTCCTATGTCGGTATTACGAATCTCGTGTCTGCTGGTACGTACCTACAGGACTTCGGATTCGGTATGACTGCGGTTGCGAACGGCCTCCATAACTTATCAACAGACAGCGAAGCCAAGTTTGCTGCCTTGCAGTCCCTTATCGACTTCTCCGATGCGCTAACGGCTTCGTCCGGTACGCTCCTAAATGGCGGAGAGGCCTTTACAGCTATTGGAGAGGGCGCTATGATGGCGCAGAGTGGCATGATGCAGCTCGAGACAACGGCTGGAACGACATCTACCGCCCTTGGGACGCTAGACTCCTGGCTCGTAGCCATTAAGGAAGATCTAACTAGCGCTCAGCTCGCCTTACAGACCACACTCGAAGAGTCTCTTCTGAAGATAGAAGGGGAGGTCGAGAACTGGAAGACCGCCGGTAAATCGCTTATCAAAGACGGCCTTAGCGAAGGTATATCAGGGGAGAAGCAGGGCGCTAAGTATGCGGTCGAGACCATCATAGACGCTATCATCGTAAGTGCTGGTGGCGGCGACTGGAATTCGGCAGGCGCCAACGTCATCATCGGCCTTGTGGCCGGCATGCAGGGTCGGCAGCAGTCCGCTAACCAAGCGGCGCTAAACGTCGGCAAGAGCGTGCTCGCTAACCTTAAGGCGGGCCTTGGGGAGAAGTCTCCCTCTAAGCCGGCGCGTGACATGGGCGACTTATGGGGCATCGGGCTCTTACTCGGGATGAAGCCGTATGAGCGTCTGGCTGGCCTCGAGGCTGAGAGCGTTGGTGAGGCTACTATCTTAAGTTTGCAGAACGCGATGACAGCCATCATGGAGAGCTTCGACGATGAGTTCGATCCACGTCCGGTGATTACTCCCGTCCTAGACTTCTCAGAGATTCAAAATGGGAGTGGATACCTGCGCTCGCTGCTTAACATGGAGGCGACTCGTGTAGGCGCCGTGACGACTGCTAGAGGCTTCAGACGTCCGAGTCCGTTTGGGGAGCTGGAGTCGCTGTATAAACAGGTTCCGAGTGGCGAAGAGACTACGTACGAGTTCGTTCAGAACATCACATCGCCTAAGGCCATATCTGCAAGCGAGGTCTATAGGCAAACGAACAACATGTTCTCGCAATTTAAAATGTCAAAGGGGGCGTTTCGTAAGGTATGATAAAGTCGTTAGCTGTTATAAACGACTTAGGGGAGCGGCTGCACATGCCTCTTTCTTTTCCGGAGAAATCCGGTATGAACATCATCAACATCGAGAACCTTGGGCCTGGCCAGGCGATTGTCAACATGCGTGACTTGGCGGTTTTGGATGGGGCGATATACGCGGGGGCTCGCTTGGGCCCTCGCAATATCGTCATCTCTATTATATTTTTACCCAAACCCACTATCGAGGCTACGAGACACCAGTCTTATCGCGCATTCCCTATTAAGTCCGAAGTCACGCTGGTCATCGAGACAGATGCTGGTTTTAGGTCTATTAGGGGGTACGTGGAGGCGAATAATCCGTTTATATTTTCTCCCGAGGAGTATACGCAGATTTCGGTCGTGTGTGATGACCCGTATTTCTACGTGTCTACGGACGAAGAGATACATGATTATTTGATGGACTCTCAGAATGGGGACCCGATTTATGACACGAGTGGTAGTGCTATCATCACGTCTCCTTATTACGAAAACCCAGATCCGCTGGCTAAGCCATTCTACCTTTCTAGTGGTCTAGTGTCAAAAGATACTATTCGAAATACTGGAACATCTGAAATTGGTATAAAGGTGCTTATTACTCAGTGGTATCCCCCTTATTCTAGGGCCACAGTGTTCAAAGCTACTGGCCCGAATGGTGATCAGAACGTGCAGTCTATCGTACTGGACTTGGAGAAGTTCTATATCGATTCCGGGGAAAGGCGCTCTGGGATGATAACGATATCGACAGTTCCTGGAAATCGGTATATCATTTACGAGCCGTTTGAGGAAGACCTTCCAACCGGGGAAGTTGTGAATTTACTTCCATACGCAACAATTTCCGGAGGCTGGATCACGCTTGATGTTGGGCCCTCTAAGATGTGGACAGATTACACTTCGAATATAAGTTACGGCGTCACCGCCCGTACACTATTTTCTGGCGTATGACCAATAGAAAAGAGATTTTATATTCTATATCTCGGGCATATGGGATGATAGGACCGTCCGGACGACCCGAAGACATTCATATTAATCCAAGACTTAGCTTTGAAAGAGAGCTGGTAATTGACAACTATTTCTCTTTTATTTGGACAATGCGCTGGCGTGGATATGGCGACTTTGAGCTGTCCGTTCCGTATTCATTTGACGCTGCTAAGTACCTAATCGAGTATTCCTTTATTCAGTGGGAGAAGTTTCCACGAGTCCTCATGCAAATACATGAAATTGAGAATACTTTTACGCCAGACGAAGGGCCTGTTATAATTGTTCGAGGAAAATCTTTAGAATGTCTTCTTGAAGATCGAGTCGTATGGAAGCAGTCGATTATAAACGATCAATGGATAGAGGGAGTTCAGCAACTTATATTTGGAAATTGTGCTTGGGATCCAACGCAAAAATATCCTATTGATAATGTAGACCGTATTTTTCCAGATTTTATGATTGACGTCGCTGCTAGCACCTACCCAGCCGTTCAAGAGGATGCGCAGTTTACGGGTGATACGGTGTACGACGCGCTAGATCAGATATGCGCTGAGAGAAATGTTGGGTTTTCATGTCTCTTTGATTACCCTAATATTAAATTTAACACATATTTAGGAGTCGAAAGGACCAATATCAAATTTACCTTTGAAAATGGTGATATTTCCTCTTCTAGATTCATTAGACTATTTGATACCTATTTTAATTTTGCCTATGTGGGAGGAGACGGAGAAGGATCTTCTAGAAAGATAGTCCCTATATTTAGGGACGAAGACGGAGAGGGCATCTGGTTTAATAGGCACGAGGCGTTTTTAGATCAAAGAAACATATCCTCCTCCGGGCTTACGACGGCGAAGTATAACGCGCAGCTTAAGCAGAAAGGTATTGACGAGCTTAATAAAGCAGCAGACACGGATGTTTTAGAAATTGCGCCAACTATGACTAATGTGTCTGCGCCTATTTTTAACGTGGACTACCTACTTGGAGACATATTTGAAGTCTCCGACATGTTCGGAAACGCCGGGAAGTTCCGTCTTGTAGAGATGGTCATCTCAGTCGACGAAGCGGACAACTACTTAGCCACTCCCACATTCATAAACACAAAGGAGGAACAAACTTGAAAATACCTGAGTACCCGACCGCAGCGCCGCTCGACGCAGATGACGATATGTTCTTAGTTGAACAGACCTATGGTAATGGCACAAGCGTTATAAAAGCTGGTGACCTTGTCAAGCAGATTGAGGCGCTATCGAAGAACGTTCCGGGTCTATCCGACGCGATGTTCAAATCCGTATTCGCGTCTATATCCGGCCAGAACGGTGTGGTGGACCATGCGCTTCTAGCTGATGCCTTTTCTGACGCAGCTAATCGAGTGGTGATGAATGCGAACAATATGCCAGACGGTGTATCGATATGTAACGCTAATATACCAACAACGTCCACGACTTACCCATATTATTGGGTGATTCAATTCCGATATCGCGACACACTTCTTCAAATCGCGATACCGTTTAATCCCTCTGGGTATGTTGGAGGGCCTCAAGGGATCGCTATTCGCTCGTACTATGAGAGCATATGGCGTGGGTGGCGAGGCCTTGGTTGGTCCATTGATGGACAGGGCTTCTTCGACCCTACAGGCAATATAACGCTCACCAAAATAAACCGCCGAAGCATCACAGAAGGCGGCAACTGGGACATGGTGAATACGATATCTTCGGGGGAGCGCCGAGACGTATACGGGCCAGTAGAGCTTCGGACAATTAACGGTACGCCTATTATAGGAAGCTATGTTGAAGGCGGGTATCCTGATCTAAAGACTAATAATTTTCCGTTTAGATTAACTCCGCAGGAGCTGGAAATAGTAGCATACTCTCCGCTTGCTTCTGGTCTGCATGTGGATAATCTCGGCGTTATCATTTACCAGTTATCTAGGGAGGTTTTCTCGGTCTATTTAACTGGGGAAATATATGCCGAGAACGATAATATTCTAATGAATAATCCAGTTTGCATGCTGCAAGGAAGCATTTTTCAAGGGCGTTCTGTACAGCCGCAATCAATAGCTCTATGGGATCTTCCAAATGGTCAAAATGTATCCGCTACGTTTCATCCAGATGGAACCATACAGATGCGCCCGGATAATTCGAGAAGCATAGAGCTTGTACCATATGGCATTTCATTTCAATTCTTCTTAGACTAACAGAAAGGAGGAACTCAAAATGGCACCTAAAAAAGAGCCCAAGAAGCAGCCCGAGCAAGAGTACGAAGTCCAGACGACCGTAAACTATGATGACTTCTCGAAAGGAGGTGAAAACATTGTCCGTGCAAATACGCACGAAGAAGCCGGAGAAGAAGAATAGCTTCTACAACACGAAGGCGAACGGCGGAGAATCCCTTTGCATCGTCGGCAGCCCGACTGATAAGGACTGCAACGTCCTTTCGAATTGCGTTGGCTACGCTTGTGGCCGATTCAACGAGATCATCGGGAGTATGAAGTACCCGCAGCTCAACTGTAACGCGGAGAACTTCATCGAGAGGGCGCAATCTCTGGGCCTTACTATCGAAGAGACCCCGTCCGTAGGCGCTATCATCTGCTGGCAGAAGGGTGGGCTTGGTTCCGGCGACGGCGCCGGACACGTAGAGGTAGTGGAGAGAGTGGATTCCGCCAGTCAAATCTTCACGTCCGCCTCGAACTACGCCGGCACCGCGTTCTATAATTCTACGCGGAAGAACACAGACGGAAACTGGGGAATTTGGGCCGGGTATAAGTTTCGTGGGTTCATAAAGAATCCGGCCATTACTGATGACAAGCCCCTGGATCCTCCGGATAAACCCGGAAAAGAAGACCTGCTCCCTGTTGGAAGCGTGGTAAACTTCAAAGGCGGACGCGTGTACGCCACAAGCGAATCGACGTCTCCGGCCGTGTCCCGCCCAGCAAGCAAGTGCACCATCACCGTCGTCGGTAAGAAGAAGGCTCTGCACCCGTACCACCTGATATCCGAAGACGGCAGAGGCGTTTGGGGCTGGGTCGATGCTGCGGACGTGGCCACGCAGACCGTTGTGCAGCTCTACAACGTGACCGTCCATGGCGCCAACGCAGGAGACGCCAAGACGATCGAGGACCTTACGAAGAAGCTCCTTCTGCAATCCAGCAGGGAGGAGATCAACTGAAATGGCGGAAGATTTCAGCCCCTGCGCCCCGCTTGAGGTGCGGGTGGTCGGGCTCGAGAGGAGGGTCAACACCGCGGAAGTGGAGATAAAGGCCCTCGAGGACCGGATGCACGAAGTGGAACTGGGTTCTGTGAAAGCGGAGCAGCGCCTGCATGATGTCGTTCGTGACGCCGTGGAGGAGGGCATCGTCAAGACGCATAAGTCTATCGAGCGTATATGGGCAAGCCTTGAGGCGGACAGGAAAGAGTCGCAAGAGTGCCGCGGTAAACTGTCCATGCGCGTGGAGAAACTCGAGAACGCAGAAGCGCACAAGGCGCTCGAGGACAAGAAAGCTCGGCAGAAGCTTGTCGTGAGTGGCATCATCACGATGATTATAGGCTGGTTTGGTGCCATCGTATCGAACAACATACTCGGAATCATCCAACAAATGGGAGGATAAGAAAATGAAAAGACCGGTAAACATTCTGTTTGGCGAAGAGAACGTGTCCATCACCTACGACGACGGCACCGGCGTGACCATGAACAAGGCCGAATTTGAGCTGGAGGTCCAGCGCGGGCCCGACCTGCTTTGCTGGATGGGTATCCATCAGTGGGTGAATGGCGTGTGCAACAAGTGCGGCGTTAGGCTGCTGGGCTAAGGGGAGAAGACAATGAGTAACAAGGTATACAACACCATAAAATGGGTTACCATGATTGTCCTCCCTGCCGCCGGCGCGTTCTACTTCACCCTGGCACAAATTTGGAGTCTTCCGGCAGCGGAGGAGGTGCTTGGCACTCTCGCGGCCCTTACAACTCTTCTGGGCGCGCTGGTTGGCGTGTCCACGAGCCAGTACAACAAGCGCCATATTCCGACCGCGGGCACGCTTAATATCGACACGTCAGACCCGGAGGTGGACAAGTATAGCATGGACTTCTCCGTGGCTCTGAATAAGCTGCCGGAGGCCAAGAGCGTGACGCTGACCGTCAATCACCAAAACAAATCTGAATAAGCCGTGCGCGCCGTCTATAGGTGTAGGCGGCGCGCATATTTCCTAGAAAGGAGACTATTAGAATGGCTTTGCCAGCGTTATACCGGGATAAGGATGGAATACTTAGGTGGCTGCTTGATGGAACTGTTGCCACCGTGAAGAACAACACACCTGTCGAATCCCAGAGCGCCATGGAGGGTCGATTCTATGGCCCTGATGAGAAGCTCCATGACATTGGGGAGATACTCGGTGGGGGCGGCGGGTCCTCTGGGCCTGAGACCGACCCGATATTCTCCGCGTGGCGCCCGACTGCAGATACAAAAATTACAGACCTTGGGACATATTTGAACGGGCATATTCTTGAGGACAGCGACGTGCGTTGGCCGTCTGTTACGAAGTCCATATCTGACCTGCGCTCCGAGATGAAGCAGTTCGTCATTGACACGTACGCCGGCACCGTCCCGAAATACGACTACTCGCAGAAGGTGGTGATACTAGCTGCGGGCGGTCTTGTGAACCTCGCTGACCAGGGTGTATACACCATACAGACTAACGGCGCTATCCAGGCGCAAGTCGGAGGTCTTCTTGGCGTCGGCCTGCAGGTGCAAGTGAATGGAGAGACGGTATGGACCGCTCCGCTTAACCTCCTCCTGCCGCTCAACTCCCCTGAAATCCAGGTGAATGCCGGGGACCAGATAAGCTACATCGGAACTGTAGGCGTTGGGCAGACTATCGAGGTGGACTTCTTCCCGAATAGAGGAACTGAGACGACATGAAGCGGGCCTTCAAGGAGAGGACGGACCCTGATCGCTATTGCCTCCGGAAGATAATGGGGGCGGTATGCATGTGCGCTGGTATCCTTACGATATTTGGGAAAATCGCCTTTTACATGGTCACGCGCGATGAGATGATACCCTTAGACGGCCGTGGGCAGTTTCTTGTGGCTACGGGAGCGACTCTCCTCGGTATCACGAGTTTCGATACGGTGCTCTCCAGAATCGGTATGAAGGGAGATACCTCCTAGTCGCAGAAAATTCCTTTCCTATTATGGAAGCGTACTATATTTGAAAGGAGTATATGCGATGACACTGTTTAATGGACGAAAACTGAGACGGAAGGTGGAAGACGCCCTAGCTGCATGCTGGGATGAAGCACGTACGCTCGATGAAAAAGAAGAAGTTATGGAGTCGATGAGGAAATGGGAAGAGGTGAAGGCCAAAAAAAGGCGCATCTCCCCGGATACCTTATTGATCGTCTTCGGAAATATCATCGGGATCTTGCTGATTCTCAGCTATGAGCATTTGGGCGTCATCACCTCGAAAGCTTTGGGCTTTGTACTGCGCAGTAAGTTGTAGAAACGACTACGGACGTAAAGCTTCAGTGGAGGACCCGCATGAAAAACATGGGTCCTCTTTTTTTCCCTTCGCATATATTTCATAGCGTATAATAGAACGTGAATTATATTTTGAAAGGAGAATTAAAATGTTACAGATTTTATTCGGGATTAAGATTGGAGTGCAGGCTGCATTCGAGGAGGTTTATCATAAGAGACTGTTTAAGGGAAAATTGCCGAGAGGTATATCGTACACCCTTGGTGCAATCATCGCTGTGATAACGCTACCTGTGAATATGGTACTGTGCATAATCAATCTTAGAGGAATCCGTGAGGAAATGAAAAAAGTAATAATAACAAAAGGAACGCAAGAAAAGATTGACGCATTTATTGAAAAGCACTAGTGAGGTGCATAAGAAGAACCGAAGTTCTTCTTTTTCCGTTCGCATAAAATACAGCCCATATAATGAGAGATGTCTTTGGAAGAATTCACTTGCTATAGCGATATAGTACAGTGAGCAGGTCCGAGTCCTGCGCATCTCTTATTTCTTTTCGCACATTTTTCAGTCTCTATAATAGAGAACATAATTTTAGAAAGGAGAGAGGAAATGAAACGCTACGGTTTTATGAGGTTTCTGCTGGATCTTGTATTGGGGATTCTAACCGCTGGTTTGTGGTGGATTTATCTCCTGTTTAAGGCCCTGCGCGGGAACCGCTAAGGACTTGGGGAGTTGCATATTGCAGCTCTCCTTTTTATTTTTAGAAAGGAGTAAGAGAAAATGACAGCATGGGATGTAGCTTATGAAGCGTTCGAAGCAATGAGCAAGGCTGGATATTCTCCAGTCGTTTACCAAGATGAAGAAACAGGTAATCACGTAATCTGCTCCGGGGAAGCATATGATATTATGGAGGATAAGGAAATGGGACCAGGGTTTTTTTCGGAGGCTGCAATCGACAGAATTTGTTATACTAGTTCATTCATAAATGAAGAAGGCGAAGCGCCAACCGCGCAATACAGGAAAGAGCTTGCTGTTGCGTTCAGGCACATGCGCTACACAGCTCGTATGAGCGGCGAGAAAGCAGCAGAGGCTGCGGGCATGGACACGAAAACGATATACGGGGCGGAGTCCGAGACGAAGGACGGCCTCGTGTCGCTTGCCACGCTTATTAAGATGGCGGCCGCATATGGGTTTGCGACTAAGATTTCCTTTATTCGAGGACCAGTCCTATCTCCTGAACCCGTGGTGACTATATACGATAGGAGATAGGACAATGAAACTAACAGATAAGCTTATTGAAGCACTGCTTAACAAGGCCATTGGCGCCACCGCGGGTGCCATTACTGCAAAAATTCCACTTGGCGATGGCCGAGTTGCAGACATTTTCGTCGAGAATGTGCAGATTACGGTAGGTAAAGACAGCCAGGACGTCTTGCTTTCCGAAAGCCTGCGCTATATGGAATCGAGAGGCGCAAAATGAACCCATTTACCTACGAGCCAGATGAAGAGGTGTTCCTCATGCTCGAGAGCTTTACGGGTCTGGTGATGACGTTCGGGGTGTTTGTTGAGGAATCCAGATTAGCGTTAGCGTATTACGAGGAACTGGTCGGGGAGCTTGATCCTGTTCGGAATCGCAATAGTCTTTCCCTGATGCTTAACGACATCGAACGGGCAAGACAGTGCATAAACTCTATGAGCGCCGGATTCTGCTGGCTCTCGCACAATTTACAGCCCATATAATAGAAGGATTGTAAAACCTGCTGGCAAGACCCGAAAGGGGCTTAGAAAATGGAAACCAGCACCCAATCCTTTATTTTTATTTTTAAGGATGAAAGGAGAATCTAAGATGACGTATGTTCTACAACTCGACAAAGAAAAAATGCCGAGAGTGCTTTCTGTATTCAACGATGGAGAGGTTGTGGAGATGAGAACGAGCGATTTGAGCATCTCGTGGGATGAAGCACCATTCTTACCGATAGAAGACTACACACACCCAGACGCGCTGTCCATGACGGCTCGAATCGGCGATCTTAGAATCCACATCGAAGTTGACAGAATCGAAAAAGAGGAGGATCCAAAATGAAAGTAGTGATGAAGCACGAGGATGACGTTAGCATGCCAAAGCTCGAGTTCGTATCTGATGACGGCAGGGTGTACCCTATCCGTACGATCGACGTCTCTGTTATGTACGATGGAAAAAGGGAACCGTATTTCTTCGCCGATAATACAGAAATCCCGAAGCTAACGGGGAACCCGCCGAATCGAGTGCATGTCCTTGGCGAACTTGATGCGTACGAATACGAACTCACAATAAGGAGGAAGCCAGATGAAAAAGCTCCCAGCGTGGTTAATAAAGAACAGTCCGATGCTCCTGTCCGCCGCGGCTTCGATGGGGTTGGTGGGAAGCAATATTTTAACAAGCGTAGCCACGATGAAGGCGGCGAAGGCGATACGTGATGTAGCCCCGGAAGGAAAGCTTGAGACGTTCAAGCTCTGCTGGCGGTATTATGTCTTGCCTGCGGTTGTAGGCGGCGTATCCATCGCTTCTATATTTGGCTCGAACCGCATCCAGTCTGGGCGCATTGCTGCAGTAACGGGTCTCTATGCGCTTTCTGAGACGGCATTTAAGTCGTATAAGGAGGAGGTCATAAAGAAGCTTGGAACGCGCAAGGAGGAAGAGGTCCGTGCAAGCGTCTCCGAACGCGCCATTTCCGAAAGACCTCCGAACGACCGGGAAACTATCATTACTGGGAAAGGGGAACATCTTTGCCGTGAAGATCTTACTGGACGATATTTCTATGGAAGCCTCGAAGAGGTTCGAAGAGTTAAGAACGACCTTAACGAGGAACTCCTTATTGGAGACACCATTACCTGTAACGACTATTATAACGCGCTCGGGCTTTCAAGCGTCCAGCACGGAGATGACATCGGATGGCGAGTTGAGAGAGGTCTACTTGACTTTGAATTCACCACTGCCAAGTCGCCAGATGGGATTCCGTGCCACGTCATCAGACACAGGCGAGCGCCAGAACTTTTATGAGGTGAAATAAGATGGGACGTAACATTATTTGTATCATTCTTATCTTCCTAGCGCAGGGCGTCGCTGCTTGCTTCACCTTTACGCCATATTCTGTTTGGGGCTGGCTTGCGTTTTGGGCTTTTACATGTCTGACGTGTGCGCTAAGTATTTATATTTGGCCGAAGAAGGTGTATAAAAATCGGAGTGGCAGCCATGAAAAAGATACGAGCGGCTCTTAGACGCCATAAGGCTATTACCCTTATCATAGCCTGGCTACTCGTATCCATATTTGCCGGGGCAGTATGGTGGTGGCTTCTGCTCATCTGCCTACTCCTTGTATTTGCTTGGTATAGGAGGGTTTAACGGTAATGACTAGAGAAGAGCGTATCGACCAGCTAGCAGAGATACTGTTCGCGATGCATGAGAATAACGCGCCTGAGGAGAAAATGAGAGATGTGCTACGGGCGGGTTGGATTCTTACGCAGCGCAGTGAAAAGGTTCATACTGAGCTCAAAAAGTTCTGCGAGCTAGTTCTATCTAGACACGAGGACGCTTACTTAAAAGGGGGCAGCAATGACGCTTCAAATCAATGTCAGTAACATCGAGTGCACTCCACAAAAGATGAGCGAAATCATCCCAGAGGGGTTGCACGGGGAATACTTTGGCCCGGGTATAGACGCTATGGTTATTAACATTGACCACGACATGACTGGTTGGAAATGGATATGGATACGCGAGGCGCTCGAGCAGCTCTTTATTGGCGTGTCCGGTCCTGGAACGTTTTAGGAGGTATGGTATGGATAACTTCTTTATCACAATTTCCTCTCCGACAAAGAGCCTGCATCCGTCAGCAAGCCCCGCTATGCGCAAGCTCTGTGATAAGGCAGGGGATTCGGCCGAATACGACATTAAGACAAATACGCTAAGCTTTGTGCTAAACGATGACGCGCCATTAACGGATGAGCTTATTACCGGCATCCTTTCCTTAACAAGCTCCTTTTATAAGGATAAGCGCCTAGTTTAGATTCGCATAAAAAACAATCCATATTATGAGACCTATCAACAAATTTTGAAAGGAGAACTAAAATGGAAAACGAAAACATTATTGAGATGGAAGTTATCGAGACGGAAAAGCCGGAAGAAGAGGGGATCTTCAAGAAAGCTTGGAAACGGCCTATCGTGAAGGTATTGACGATTGGCGGCGGCGCGCTGGCGCTGTTCCTGCTGGGAATGGCGAAAGGCGCATCGAACGCTAAGAACGCGGATACCGACCGCGAGTGGACGGAGCCGGGGCTTTTGGAAGAGAATTCCGATTCTGCGGACTATCCGACTGAGGACTAACATCGCAAGATGGGGACGGAAAGCATTTAGCTCGATGTACGATTTTGTTAGGAAGAAAGGAAAGGCTTCTAAGGAAACTTAGAGTCTTTCCTTTGCCCATCAACACACTTAAAAAGGAGAGTTATTATGGACAAGACTTTTGGAGCGTATGACCTGATGCACCGCCCGCAGACCGCGGAAGACATCTACAACTGGGCCGTCGAAGAGGTGGCCACACATGGTAAGGAGTATACCGTTGCCAGCCTCCTTCTGGAACGGTATTGGGGGCCTGACCGTATGATCCCGAACCAGCATGCGTACTACACCATCACACCCATTACGTTCGACCGGGATACGGGTACCATGACCGTGGCGATGCGCCGTAACACCCGGATGTCTCCGAGAGACGAGAAGCCGGATAAGCTCCGTAAGCGCAACGAGGCTGCGAAGAAGAGCGGCCGGTATCCATGGAAATCATCCAATGTGTCAGACGAAGCGGTTGATGCCGTAATGCAGGAGACAGCGCAATGAGCAAGATAGGTAAAGCGATATGCTTCGTCGTGGGGCTTGTAGCATATTATCGCGTCACGCCCCCTAGCTTTGACAGGGAAACCGGGAGTATACAGATTGCTATACGCCGTAACAATAGACTATCCCCGAGAGACAAGAAGATTAAGAAAGAGACGGTGGTAAAATGAGCAAGATAGGAAAGGCAATATGCCTTATCGTTGGGCTTATGGCGTGCTCTGCTGCTGCGAAGAGTGGACCCGTCATATTTGCCTGTATCTGGAGGGGAAAATGATGAAGAGTATTAAAAAGGATCTTTTAAAGATTGGTGTTGGTATCATAGTGGCGGCTGGCATCGGTACCATCATCGGTAACGCCATTAAGGTCACCACGCCGTCGAACCTTAAGGCGATGGCTAAACTTGGGGTGGCGCTTGGGAAGCTTGTGCTGGTTGGCGTGGCTACGGACGCCGCGACCAACTACATTTGCGAGCAGATCGACGACAGCGAAGCGATCATCGTGGGAGCCGCACAAATGGCGAAGGAGGTTAAGGAAAATGAACAAAACAACAACGATTGACGAGTTTCATAGCATATTTTCGAACATCAAGTGCGTCTACCCGGTTGACTATGAGGGCACGATTGAAGATTGCTTTCTACGCCTCATATGGGCAGCCTTTCCTGAATACGATGGCTTTGTCTGGCGGAGGCATGGCGTTGCTCGCCCAAAAGATGGGCCGTTTATCCATATCTCTTGGAAAAGCGGGTCTCTCTATAACGCTCTGCACAGATTTATGCGGTCTGTGCAAAAGATAGACAAGACCGCAAGACTCCAGGTATTTTGTTATACGACCGACGAGTGCCTCATATTGAGTGGGAAAGGACGTGATGGACGTTGGACAAGCGCGCCTATATTGACCCTGAGCTGTATCCGGGAAACGCTCGAACAAAACGATCAAGAGTACAGGCGACTACAAGCGATGCGCCGAATGAAGCCAAAAAGCCTGCAAAGGTTGTGCGCGGCAAGGTCACAGTAAAAAAGCCGAGCGTGGCAAAGCGGATGCTGGGTTCATTCTTCGGTGACAGCCTGTCATCCGCGTGGGACTACGTGCTGCATGACGTATTGATACCGGCAGCAAAGAGCATGTTCGAGGGGGCCATCAACACTGGCGTCCACAGAGTGCTGCATGGTAATAGTGACTCTTATTACCCTGGGGCTCCGTTCGATAGGCGTGGTGGCCAGACGTATATTAGGTATGGTTCGATGTTCAACGCAGCCTCTCCGGTAGGCGGTATCAGTGTAGCTCCTGTGACACCAATGGATCGCTCGCAGAGAGCGCGCCATGACTTCTCCTCGATTACGTTCGAGCACAGAGGGGATGCGGAAGCGGTCTTACAGGAGCTGCACGAGCAGTGCCTTGAGTACGGGGTGGCTACGGTCGCGGACTTCTATGCGTTCTGCGGAGTGACGCCCGAGCACACGGATTACAGGTACGGGTGGCAGACAATGGCGGGTTCGAGCGTGACACCCTGGCGTGGTGCGTTTATCATCCGTTTAACGAGACCGATACCGGTAGAATAGGGAGGTAAAAATGGAAGGCCTAAAGAAGGAGATCGAGCGGATCCGAAAAGAGTTCGTTGAGGCTATATACCAGCGCACCATCGGACCCGAATTCCAAAAGAAAAACGATATCGAGACTCTAATCGCGTGCTCTGCAGCCATGCTAGACGATTTGAATTCACGCTTTCGTGCCATCGAGGAAGCAAGAAATGGCGCGTATGATGCGCTCAACGAGTGGAAAGACCACCTTGATAGACTCGTGAGGACCATGGACGCGGAGGCGCAGAATGGAGACGTATAAAGACAAGAACGGTACTGAGATTGGTCTATTCGACACGGTGCAGCATCCAGTGGCCGGTGTCGGCCTTGTACGGGCGCTTTACACTACGGACGTTGGAAGACGGCTAGACGTCGAGCTCTCTGAGGGCCGGTTATATGTAAATAGCGCCTGCTCCCTTTGGACAGTTATAGGAAAGGAGCAAGACGAATGAAAGAGGGTGTAGACGAAGCAAAGAAGATGATCAACACAGAATGTTCCCTGGCGGATAGCGGAGCAAGAAAGACATTCGACACCGGAGCCATTAGAGAGATGCTCCCGAAAGAAAAAGGCCGGTGTGATTTACTTCCGGCGTCATCGCTCCTGCGCCTTGCTAAGCACTACGCGGCTGGAGCTGAGAAATACTCAGACCGCAACTGGGAGAAGGGCCTTCCTATTGGCGCGTTCATAGACTCAGGACTTAGGCACCTCTTAAAGTATATGGACGGCCAAAAAGACGAAGACCACCTGGCTGCGACAGCCTGGAATATTCTAGGCGCAATGTTCATGGAAGATAAGAAAGGAATGGTGTACCCTGATGAAAACTGACCTCATCCGATTTGGAGCGAAACTCGCCTTGCAGGCGCAGAAGCACGCCCCAACCCTCCTCACGATTGGCGGCGCCGTGTCCGTTGGCGCAGGCGCCATCGGCGTTGGTATCGCCACCTCAAGACTGCCCGATGTAAAGGATAAGCACGAAAAAGAACTTCGGAACATCCATGAGACCCAGGTGCTGCTTGAGGACCACCCTGGTGAATACACAGAGGAGATGGCCTTGCAGGATAAGCGGCGTGCGGACCTGCGATTCGTCGGCGGCGTTGCCAAGCTATATGCGGTTCCGGTGGGGCTGCTGGGGATGGGCATCGCGATGCTATGTGGCGCTCAAGGCATCATGAAAAAGCGCAACGCGGCCATTATGGCGCTGTACAATGTCACCCAGGAAGCGTATGACAAGTACCGCCGGCGCGTGCGGGAGAAGTACGGCGTAGAGGTCGACAAAGACATGCTGTACGGCCGCAAGCAGGAGACCATCGTCATCGACGAGCGCGACCCGGAGACGGGAAAGGTTAAAAAGGTTAAAAAGGAAGTGACGACGGTTGAGCGGGACGCGATATCCCAGTACGCCCGCTGGTTTGACAAGTCACTGGCCACGTGGGATTCGAACCCGGATTACCGGATGGAATTCCTTCTGACGAGCCAGGCGATGTTCAACGACCGGCTGCAGAACCGCGGATACGTATTCCTCAACGAGGTGTACGAGCATCTGGGAATCCCGACGTGCCCGGAAGGGCAAATCGTTGGGTGGGTACTGCGAGACGTGCCGAGTGAGGCGGATGGTTATATAGACTTCGGCGTATACGCCGACAGGGACGACGCCCGACTCTTCGTCAACGGGGACGAGGGGCATATCCTGCTCGACTTCAACGTAGACGGTCCGATATTCCAGCTGCTTGAGGATCTCGGCCCTTTAGCAGCAGGGCTGCCGTACTCAGCGGGGAAGGACGACCTGCCTGTGACGTAAGCGTACGGTTCTGTGACGGCTGGTATTACATCGATGAGCAGCGTCAGGACTCTCCAGTGGATGCCGTTAATGCTCTTATGAGACTAGGAAAAGAGTATATGGACGCGCTGGATATGCTTGACGCTGCATATCTGGAATGGCGGGAGGACGAGTATGGACCTTAGAAAGTACAGAGTATTCGCCCCCCAGTGTTACTTCGACGCTTGCTGCGGACTATGGGTGCTGGGTCCATACGAGTTCGAGGACTTCGACAGAGCCACTTGGCGGTGCCGGGAGGCTATGGACATGACTGCAATGGAGGCTGAGGCGTTCCTACTGTATCTGCTTTACGGAAGAGAAGACCCGCTTAAAAGGTATAAGCGGCAGATGCATGACGCCTTAAGCCGCAAGCACCCATTTAAACCAGCGACTCCAAGGTTCGCGAGGGAAGACCACGATAACACGTACAGGCTACTATCAAGAGTGTGAGTTCTACATCGAAAACGATTTTACACCTAAAGGAGGACATTATGAATATCAAAACGGTACTGCCGCTATTCACGGGCCTTATACTGGGAACCGGTCTTGGGGCCCTCATCACCCGCAAGTATTTCCAAACCAAGGCTGAAATGGAGGTGGAGGACTTCAAGGAGTATTGCCTTTCGAAGGTTGAGGAGTCCGACGCCGAGCTATTCGAGCGCATCGGCCTAGACGTGCCGTCCGACAAGGAGAAGGTTGACTTCGACGAGCGGGATGCAGACATCCGCCTATACAAGGCCCGTAACCCAAAACCCTCCCTTGAGGACCTCGCAAACCAAATGGCGAGTGATATCGAGCAAGAGAAGGAGTTCGTTCCAGACCCTGACCCAATGGAACCGCTCGTCATCACGCTTGACGAATTCGTGGACCCTCGGTACGCGGACTACGAGACAGCAGACCTTTACTGGTATGGCGCCGATGCGATGCTCATTGACGAGGAGAACCGCGTGGTGCCGAACGCCATGGAGATACTGGGTGAGACAGCGGTGCTGCTCCTGCGCGAAGACGAGCTGAGTGACTCGGACCTATATGTAAGGGACGAGCGCAACAAGATGGCATATTGCGTGCATGTGTACGCCGGCGAATACGTGGATACGGATGAAGACTGATTGCGAGCAGTGCGAGTATATTAAGCGGGCCTTCAGTATACCGTATTGCGACGTGAAGAACACGCTTAACTTAGACGCTGAGGGGTGCGCACTGTTCAAGGATAGGAAGACGTGCGAAAACCCGAGTGCGTTTGAAGAGGCTCTTTCAAGGGAGATTGATAGGTACAATGATGAACTACCTTGAGTGGCTTCAAGGCCTTGTAAAGGCTACGGACGGCGATGTGACATATTCAAAATTGACTGGGCGGCTCTTTGTAGAGCCGTTCCAGTTCTTTATTAAGAACGATATTAACCGCGCAAATGACGGAATCGCGCTAAGAGACTGCTATTTTATGAACCAGCAGAACCTTAATCTGCCTTCATCTTTTTTGTCTGGATCCTGCACCGTTCTTGAGATGCTTATTGCGCTTGCGAACCGGGTGGAGTTTGCTTCATCGCAACAGATATTTGCGGTTGAGGCGTTTTGGATGATGATTTCGAACCTTGGAATGGCGAATGCGTGCGATAATTTGTGGGAAGTCTACGGATGGGAGGGCCGAGTGTCACATAAATTGGCCTTATTTCTAAGGAGATATTACGCAAAAACGGGTGAGGGCGGATTATTTCCGCTAAAGAATACGAATGTTGATCAAAGAAAAGTTGAAATTTGGTATCAAATGAATGCATATATTGATGAAAATTACCCGATTTGAAGCGGATATGTTGCCTTTTGTGACGCTTTTGTGACAGTAAAAATCGCCGTAAACCCTTGATTTAAGCGGGTTTGTGACGTTGTGACAGTAATTTCTTATATTATGTTATAT
>QMCE01000228.1_pt1 | contig 32219 bp, 32 predicted proteins | sample 1821851 | NCBI WGS metagenome assembly QMCE01 (sample SAMN09453174, study PRJNA476694) | Termite gut metagenome, whole genome shotgun sequencing project. | isolation source: worker | host: Odontotermes sp. | place: South Africa:Pretoria | collected 2016-01-28 | reverse complement strand
GGGAGTCCTGCGAGCGAAGCGGGTCGCTGGGATGATGAATCTCCCCAGCATAGAGTAACAGTGAGCGGTTTTTACATGGGGAAGTACGAAGTAACGCAAGGGGAGTGGGAAGCGGTAATGGGGAGCAATCCGAGTTGGTTTCAGGGAACGAACTTGCCGGTGGAGCAGGTAAGCTGGTATGCTGCGGTAGAGTACTGCAACAAGCGAAGCGAGAAGGAAGGACTGACGCCCGCGTATAAGATAAACGGAAACAATGTAACATGGAATCGGAATGCGAACGGGTATCGATTGCCGACAGAGGCGGAATGGGAGTACGCGTGCCGGGCAGGGACAACGACGGCGTACAATACAGGAGCCAGTATAAGTGACGCGACCGGGTGGTATAGCGGAAACAGCGGGAGTAAGACGCATGAAGCAGGAAGGAAGTCTGCGAATGGGTGGGGCTTATATGATATGCACGGGAACGTGTGGGAGTGGTGCTGGGACTGGTATGGAAGTTATGAGAGCGGGTCGCAGACCGACCCTGTTGGAGCTGCTTCCGGGACGGACCGCGTGCTCCGCGGCGGCAGTTGGCGCAATTCAGCCGCGGACGTGCGTTCCGCGTATCGCAGCTTCGATACGCCAGTCTATCGGAACAGCAGCGACGGGTTTCGCCTCGTCCGCTCCTTTTAGTTACTGTATCTATGGTTTTCCTATATACAGGGCTCCAGCTGAGGTGAAAGCAAGGCGTTCCGCTGGGGAGGGCGGCGGGAAGCCGCCTGACCGTGCGGAACGGAACGCAGGTGGCGGGGCTTATCATGCGGGACGTGAAGGGCGACGCAGGAGACAGAGCGTCTTGATGTGGAGCGTGCGCATCTCGCGCGGTGAGTTTCGCCCTTTTGGCGTGCCAAAAGGGCGGTAGTAGTCGGGGTTATTTCGGGCGGGCGTATACGCGCGCGAAAGTTGTGCGTATCGCGCTCAAGGCTAGCAAGCCATTCCCCGCCTCAAGAGGATGCTTTCCCTCGCTTTTGTAAAGAAAGAGCGCCGTGAGCCGTGCGTCCTGCCATTGCGGCATGCAAAAATGGCAGTATTCATCGCCCGTATGCGGACGGCGTATACACATGCGAAAGCCACAGAGTGCTGTTTGAGAAAGTATGATACAGAAAATGAGGAACATCTAGCCGGTGGTTGTCAAACGGCCGCGCAGAAAAAAATTTTTCCTGCGCAGGAAAAAAAATTCCCTGCGCGGGAAATTGACGATTGCTGCGCGGCTTTTTATCCCTTCCTTATACTTTCTGCAACTCCATCAGCCGCGGCACTTTTTGGCGTGAAAGCGGCGCAGGAGCGGGTTGATTCCGCGCATACCAATCGACGATCTAACACAGAATTGAGATAACGATACAGCGCGTCAAAAATAATATCTTCGACAAAATATGATAACGGTATAGGCTGCTGCAGGAGGTCTGCATAACGCCTTGCAGACAGGCGATCCACCATTAGATCGGCAGTCGATCACGCGCTTGATCAGCCCGTGATCCAACATGGTATCATCGGGCAATGTGAAACCTTCTCCCTCCTTTCCTTACATAAAAACGTCCGCCGCTTTCTGCTTCTTACAGATCATCGGTGAGTATTTCGACATGGTCTTTAAAAATGGCGATAGTATGTTCCCAGTGGGATGAAAGGGAATCGTCTTGGGTAACAACCGTCCAGTCGTCATCCAGCAGCTCCACATCGCCCGTTCCGGCGTTTATCATCGGCTCTATGGCAATGACCATGCCCGCCTGCATACGGGGATTGGAACCGTGCGGGACATTTGGAACAGCCGGGTCTTCGTGCAAAGACAATCCCACGCCGTGTCCGCAGTACTGATGAACCACGCCGCAGCCGTTGGCTTCCGCGTGCGCGCTTACCGCCCGCGCTATTTGCAGCAGACGGTCGCCCGGCTTTACTGCGGCGACCCCCTTTGCCAGACATTCCCGCGTTACCGCGTTGAGTTTTTTGGCGGCTGCCGATACCTTACCTGCCTCTATGGTGATCGCCTGATCACTGATATAGCCGCCTAAGTCTATGCCGCAGTCCAGTGAAACGAGGTCGCCGTCCGCGATTTTCCGCTTGGACGGAATACCGTGTATGACCTCGTTGTTCAGCGATATGCAGAGCGCGCCCGGGAAGGGATTGTGCTTAGAGCCGTAACCCAGAAGCGCGGGTTTGCCCCCTGCCTTAAAAATCCAGTTTTGCGCCCACTTGTCCAGCTCCCGCGTCTCCGTGCCGGGAATTACAAGGGGAATAAGCTCTCTGTACATGGCGGACAGCATCTTGCAGGATGTTCTGATTCCGTCGATCTGTTTTTCCGTTTTTAAGCGTATCAAAATATGAGTCTCCTTAAATAATATCCCTTACATACACAGGCAGACCCTGTTGCCGGGGATTGGTTGTTTAGAAATATTAGAAACATTGGGCGAAGGTATTGAAGAGAAGGGCGGTTTCCTCGGCGGTCATGGCGCCTGAATGGAGGATTACGGCGGAGCCGGTTCGCTCCGAAGAGGCTGTCCCAAGCAGCGGTTCGGCAAGAGCCGGTACGGCGAGGGATGATTGGGAGTTCTCGCCAATAAACAACTGCGCCAGGGAGAAAAGCGTTATTATGCCTTTCGCCTGCTCCTCGGTGGGGAAGCTGACCCTAAGATGAACCTCATAGCCGCCCAATCCAGCGCCAGCTGCTCCAGCGCTGTCGATTATGGCGCGCCGCACAAAGAAAAAGCCTGTTGCGTCTTCCAGTTCTATAGGAATTTCCAGCATAGCGAGCAGTTTGTTCAATGACGCGCCGCCGTCCGCTATCCATCCGGCTATGGGAGCGTCCGAACGCGCCGTGTCAAAGCCTTCCGGCGTGCTTACCGGTGCGGCGGAACCGTCGTTGCGGGCAAACGGCTCGCCGTCCGAGACCAGCGCCCGCGTCTTGTTCAGAGCAAGAGAGACCGCACCGGATTCCGACCGCCAGTATGGCGCGTTGTTCCATGCGTGCATTTTTTGCCAGTCCGCACTTGCGGTAAGCGCGAGAGCGGCGAGCGCGTTGGGGTATTCGCCCTGCGCGGCAGCAAGGAAACGCCGTTCAGCGCCCTGGGGGTACAGAGCGCAGGCAGCGCGGGCGGTTTTGTCCAGAAGCTCGCCGGTTTGGTCTACGCCCATATTGCCTATTGTAAGCAGAGACAGTACGGGCCTGACGGCTTGTACGTCCACCGCCATATAGACGCTCGCTCCCGGCGCAAGACCGCCGAATTCGCCCGCTGACTCAAGCGCCGCGAGCGGATCGCCGCGGCCGCTGTACTGCATCCCTCCGGACGGAACAGTGACGCAGGCGGAGAAGATCACAGCAAGCAGGCATACACTGCCCCATATTGCAATGGTAATTACAGTTTTCCTTCGCATCGTTTTCCTTATTCCGTCCGTTGGTTTACTACCCCGCAGCAAGCTGCGGTCTTGAACCAATTAAAATAGTGTTGAGTGTGGTATTAAACCAACTAAAATCCATTCCTATCGAAATCAACATACCCAGTCGAACCAAAGGTTCGCGCTTGATCATGGGTATGTTGGGTTCATTACACTTTTTCTATCCGTACCAGCCACTTCTCATCGCCCGCGGCTATTTCCTTCATATCTTCAAACTGCTTCCATTCGGCGGCGACTGCGAGTGTTTCCTTCCCGACAAAATCGGCGAAATTATCCCACGCGGCTTTGAGCTTAGGCGATCCGAACACCGTAAGGCGAATCCTGTCCGTTACTTCCAGTCCGGAATCCTTGCGCTCATTCTGAACGCCGCGCACAAGATCGCGGGCGTCGCCTTCCTGCTCAAGTTCTTCGGAGATTTCCGTATCAAGCCCCACCGTAAGCGAGCCTTCGTTCAAGACTTTAAGATTGGCTTTTTCGATGCGGCGAATATCCAGTTTGTCCGCCGTGATCTCAACCTGCCTGCCGTTTATGTCAAGACTCAGCACTGCGCCGTCCAGCAAGCCCCGCGCCTCGTTCTGACTCAAGCCCGCGATGCGTTCGGCAGCGGCTTTCATGTCTTTGCCCAGTTCTTTGCCCAGCACGCGGAAATTCGCCTTTACCTCGTAGCTTACCAAATCCTCTTCATCGGAGCGGAACACCACCTGTTTGACGTTAAGCTCCTCGCGGACGATTTCCTCCATTTCGAGGAGCGCCTTTTTCTCGTCTGGATCGCGGGTAACAAGCTCCACTGTCTTGAGCGGCTGCCGCACCTTGATATTATGCGTCGCGCGCAGAGCGCGTCCCATGGACACTGCCCGGCGTACCGCCGCCATTTTGTACTCAAGCTCAGCGTCGCGGCGATTCTGCCGGGGCGATGGAAAATCCGCCAAATGTACGGATTCAGGGTCGGACGGGGAACGCAGGTTGCGCCAGATCGCCTCTGCTGTGAATGGCATAAAGGGCGCCGCGACCGTAACGAGCGTTATCAGCGCGGTTCGGAGCGCGCCGTACGCTTCCAGTTTGTCCGCGGGCGGATGTACCAGTTGTTCAACAGATCGATGAAATCGACTATTGGGTCGACGGCGCGGGAAAGATCGTAGGCGTCGAGGGCGTTCCCCACAGTCTCAACGAGCGTTTCGGCAGTGGATAAAATCCACTTATCAAGCGGATTTGAAGGATCATCGGGCGCTTCGGTCGGCGTTACTTTGTCGATGTTAGCATAGGTAACGAAAAAGCCGTAAGCGTTCCACAAGGGGATAATGATACTCTTTAGTACCTCAAGCACGCCCTCGTCAGTATAGCGCAGGTCGTCCGCCTTAACCGCCGCCGAATGGATGAGGAAGAGACGCAGGGCGTCCGCCCCGAATTTGTCAATCACTTCGACGGGATCGGTGTAGTTGCGGAGTTTTTTCGACATTTTTTTGCCGTCCGGTGCGAGCACCAGCCCCGATACCACGCAGTTCTTGAACGCCGGTTTTTTAAACAGCCCGGCGGCGAGAATTGTGAGCGTGTAGAACCAGCCCCGCGTCTGATCCAGTCCCTCGTTGATAAAATCAGCAGGGAAATGCGCGTCAAAGAAATCCTTGTTTTCAAACGGGTAATGGTTTTGCGCGTAAGGCATCGCACCGGACTCGAACCAGCAGTCCAGCACTTCCGGTATCCGCCGCATAATTCCCGAACACGTGGGGGAATCATGCCCGCTCTTGATGGCTGAACACGGAATCGTAACCTCATCAACAAAGTGCTTGTGCAGATCAGTAAGTTCCGCGCCCGATAGTTCTTTCAGTTCGGCGCGGCTTCCCACGCACACGGTCTTGCCGCAGTCAGGGCAGCGCCAGATAGGAAGCGGGTTGCCCCAGAAGCGGTTGCGGCTTATCGCCCAGTCGCGGGCGCCCTCAAGCCATTTGCCGAACCGCCCTGTCTTGATATGTTCCGGCACCCAGTAGATTTGATCGTTAGCCGCGAGCATATCCGCCTTTATCTTCTGTATGTTCACAAACCACGAGCTTACCGCGCGGTAAATCAGTGGCTGTCCGCAGCGCCAGCAGTGCGGGTACGAGTGCAGAATCTGATCACGCTTGACGAGTTTTCCCTCTTTCTTGAGTTGTTCGATAATGTCTTTGTCGCAGTCTTTGACGAATCTTCCCGCATAATCAGAAACTTCCGCCGTAAACTTGCATTCCGCGTCAACCGGGCAGAACACCGGAATCCCCGTACCTCTCAGGATGCGCTCGTCGTCTTCGCCAAAGCCGGGCGCGGTATGCACGATGCCTGTGCCATCGCCTGTTGACACATAGTCTCCGGGGTAGGTGCGGAAAGCGGCGTCTCCGGCGGCGTCCTTAAAATAGGGGAAGAGCGGTTCGTACTTAATGCCGAGCAGTTCCGATCCCTTTTTCTTCCATATAACAGCGTAGTCCGCAGGATTTTTGTAATACGCGGGAAGGCGGGCTTCGGCGAGGATGTAGAACACGTCCGCTTCACCGTCTTTTACCAACACGTAATCAATATCGGGACCCAAGGCAAGCGCCACGTTTGAGGGAAGCGTCCACGGCGTTGTTGTCCACGCCAGCACGTACGCCTTCTCTCCTTCCTCGATCCCTTCAATCTCATCACGCACCTTGAATCGTATCGTGATCGCTGGATCATGCACGTCCCTGTATTCGCCCGCGACCTCGTGATTGGAAAGCACTGTGGCGCAGCGCGGGCAGTACGGCAGAATGTAATGCCCTTCGTAGAGCAGTCCTTTTTCCCAGAGCGACTTCATCACCCACCAGATGGTTTCCATATAGTCGCTTTCCATGGTCTTGTAATCGTGGTCAAAATCGACCCAGCGCCCCAGTCGTGTGATGACTTGCCGCCATTCGCGGGTATAACGCAGGACGGAATCCCGGCACTTTTCATTAAAGGCGGCGATTCCGTATTTCTCTATATCGGTTTTTGAGTTAAGCCCCAGCTCCTTTTCAATGAGATTTTCCACCGGCAGACCGTGGCAGTCCCAGCCAAAGCGCCGTTCCACTTTGAAACCTTTCATCGTCTTATAACGGGGAATAATGTCTTTTATGGTTGAAGGCACAAAATGCCCGAAATGCGGCAGTCCCGTGGCAAAGGGTGGTCCGTCATAGATCACGAACTCTTCGCGTCCCTCTCGCTGCGCCACTGATTTTTGAAAAACGTGTTCCTCTTCCCAAAATTTCAGGATTTCCTCTTCCATCTTGGGAAAACTCTCTTTTGCATCGACCGGTTTATACATAATTCCTCTCTTCTTGTATTCTTGAAGGCGCTTTTACCCTCTGTGCCCCCATAAACTATAGGAATTACTGTACCATAGACGGATTTTTTTTTCTAGGTGGTGTGCAACATCAGCCCAAACCGTATTCATGCGGAGGTTTTATCAAAAAGCACATTGACAAAATAAGAATAGTATACTATACTAATAGCAATATACAAAAACATACAGACACCAAATAAGGAAAAGGGGAATATTATGAAAGAACTGACTGCACGGCAGCACGAGGTGCTGGATTTTATTATTGGTTATATAAAGACGCACACATATTCACCAGCTATACGGGATATAGCTGTGCATTTCGGCATGACGCCCAAGGGCGCGCACGATCACGTTACCGCGTTAAAACGCAAGGGTTTTCTGAAAAACGATTCGAGTTTTCCCAGAACCATCGAAATTTCAGAAGAAAATCACCCGCTGGGCTTTCTGGACGTGCCTATTCTGGGAACGGTCGCCGCAGGGGCGCCAATTTTTGCGGAAGAAAACTTTGACGGCATGATCACCTTGCACCGCTCTATGATTACGCGGGGGCGCAACTACTTCGCCCTGCGTGTGCGCGGCGACTCCATGGAAGGCGCGGGTATATTCGAGGGCGACGTCGCGGTCATAGAACAGTGCGACGAGGTGCGGAACGGCGAGATCGCCTGCGTGCAAGTGGAAGAAGCCGGAACCGCCGCCGCCACCATAAAACGTTTCTATAAGGAACCTGACCGCCTGTGCCTCGTGAGTGAAAATCCCAAATACCCACCCCGTTACTTCTATGAAGAAGGCGGCGTGGGCATACGCATACTCGGCAGGCTCGCCACTGTTATACGCTCATATTAAACGGATTCTATGGAAAGCTGCTACCTCTTTTTAGGACCGGAGCTGGGCGAGAAGCAGGACGCGGTTGATACCCTGCGCTCGGACTGGGGTGCGGGGGAGCCACTTGAAGAAGATTCCTATTACGCGGGCGAAACCTCGATGAGCGAGATCGTGTCCGTTCTGCGGAACGGCTCGCTTTTTTCCCCACGCCGCCTTGTCTTTATCAAGAACGCCGAAAACATCAAGAAAAAAGACGAAATTGAAGCCCTTGCTGTGTATCTAAACACCCCGGCGGATAACACCATGCTTATTCTCCTTTCTGAGGGAAACTCGCTGGCAAAACCCATAGAAAACGCCGCGCCGCCCGGCGGGAAGCGTATGTTCTGGGAAATGTTCGAGAACCGCAAACGCGGCTGGCTTTCTGATTTTTTCCGGCGTCAGGGCTTTTCTATATGCGATGACGGCGTGGACGCGGTGCTGGATCTCGTGGAAAACAACACGGAAGCGCTGCGCCGCGAATGTTCGCGTCTGTGCCAATTTTTGGACAAGGACAAGCTGGTGCTGGCGGCGGATGTCGAAAAATGGCTTTCGCGCACGCGGGAAGAATCCACCTTTACCCTGTTTTCCCGCCTCTGCCACGGCGATTTATCCAAGAGCCTTGAAACCCTGCGCGCGCTTCTTCTCGCCAAAGAAGCCCCTTCCGCCATTTTCGCAAGCCTTTCATGGTGCTTCCAAACTCTGCGCGACTACCTCTTTCTGTCAGAGGAATCAAGAGGCGGCGGCGCCGCGGACTTTAGCGCCGAACTGAAAAAAATAGGGCTTTCCTCTGCCAAGAAGCGCGCCGACTACGAGCATGCCGCGCGCCTGTATAATGCGTGGAGCGCGGACACCTGCCTCGCCCTTACCGCCGAATACGATATGCTGCTGCGCTCCTCCGGTCAGGGGCTTGAAGGGCTGCTTATGGATCGCTACGTTTACAAAATCTGGCGGCTTGGTTTTTCTGCCTAATCCGCGCTGGCGCGTCCTTCTCCATTCTGATGTTTTTTTAGAAAGAAGACCGCGGCGTAGGTAGCCGGGGTCATGATCACCTCAACAGCGCATTTTAGAATATAGTTTGTCAGCGTCAAGGACCAAAACAGTTCCCATCCGAAGACGCCCGTGAGAGTCGCTATAAACACAAAAATCAGACTGTCGAGGAATTCGCCCAGAAGGGTGCTGCCTATGGTTCTAACCCACAGGAATTTGCCCTTCATAGCCGCCTTGATGCGCGCCATAAGGAAGGAATTGGAGAGCGACCCCATCAGATAGCCGCCCAGACTTGCCAGTGCAATGCCGCCTGAACTTATGCCGCCCAATATCGCGTCAAAGGCGGCGCTGCCCGCATATCTTTCCCATTCGGCGTCAGCTGGCAGGACGCGCAATACGAAAAACAGCGCTGACGAGAGCACAAGCGCGGCAAATCCTGTAAAAATCGCCTTTCTCGCGGCGCGGAAACCGTAGACTTCGGTAAGTATATCGCCTGCTATGTAGGAAATGGGGAAGAGCAGCGTGCCTCCATCAAACGCCATGCGGATATCCGCCACGGAAAAGCCTAAATCCACGATCTTTGCGGAAGACGCCACATTGCTCACGACGAGAACCGCCGTAAAAAAAGCCATTACCACATCAAAGTAACGGAACCTGTCAGTCCCTTGACACACAAGGGAAGTTTTTTGAGACATATAAGACTCCTTGTTTTGTTTCGTTTTTTACCGTGTGAAAGCTCCATTTTCAGACGCCTTTACAAAGTCAAAAAACGGGCGGGTTTTTACGAGGAAGACCGCCATGTGCGGGGAATTATAGTTTTTTTGGCGGATTTGTCAAGCGGACGCGCCCGCCGCAGGCAGTAGTTTCGGCGCATAATGGACGATTAAGGTGGACGGAACCGGACTTACATCCGCCTCTTGACATTTTTTTCTCTTTTAGTATACTAAACAAATATTTTATCCTGCTTAACAATCTTTCACAGGAAGATTGTTATATTAGACTTTTTTATAGAAAGGATGTATTCATGTACGCTTTAGTAGAAATTAAAGGCAAACAGTATAAAGCCGAAAAAGACGCTGTATTGAAGGTTGACTTGCTTGATTCCGAGCCGGGTTCCACGATTGATATTGATTCTGTGCTGCTTGTGTCAGATAACGGCGTGAAGGTAGGCGCTCCCTACGTTCAAGGCGCGCGTGTGTCCGCCGTAGTGGAAAAGCATGAGAGGGACAAGAAGATCATCGTCTTCAAGTATAAGTCCAAAAAGGATTACCGCCGCACCAAAGGACACCGGCAGTACCATTCCTTTATCAAAATCAAGGATATAGTCGGCTGATCGCAGCGCGAAATTTGTGGTACAAAGCCTTTATGGTATGATCGCGGTTGACATTGTTTTGGATGAAGACGAGCGTCTTGCGTCGTGCAGAATTCAAGGACATGCGGGCGCAGGCGCACGTGGCAGCGATGTGGTGTGCGCGGCGGTATCCGCGCTTGCAATGGCGGTGAGCGCCGCGCTTCGTGACGCTGACGGTATTGAGGCGCGGTGCGAAGCGCCCGAGCGCGGCGAGTTCTTCTTGGAAGTTCCCACTTACAGTAAAGAATGTGGGGATTACCTTGCGGGCGTGAGTAGTGTCCTTATTCAGGGGATGCAAGTCGTTGCGGATGAATATCCCAAACACTGCGAGTGCCGGTTGCGGAAAGCCGGTGAAAAGAAATAAGAATAATTAGGAGAGCATTATGGCTAGGAAAAGAGGCGGAAGCGGGGCGAAAAACGGACGTGATTCCAATCCCCAGTACCTTGGTATTAAGGCGTATGGCGGTACCGCCGTTACAGCGGGAACCATTATAGCCCGCCAGCGCGGTACCAAAATACATCCAGGCAAAAATGTGGGGCTTGGCAGGGACTACACCTTGTTCGCCCTTGCGGACGGCAAAGTTTCCTTCACCGAAAGGCGGGGAAGAAAGCTTGCCAACATAGAGGTATAAGCGTCCCGAGATGGAAAAACGGGCGGATTTTTAAATTCCGTCCGTTTATCTTAAAAGAAAGATTGAAAAAAGCATCTGATCTGTGTATTATAGTGAAATATGGAAGTTTTATTATTGGGAGATGAAACGCTCGCGCAGAAGGCGAAGCCAGTGAAGCATTTTTCGGCGGATATCGCCAAGATCGCAAATGAAATGCTGGAAATCATGCATGAGAAACAGGGCATAGGACTGGCAGGACCGCAGATTGGGATTATGGAGCGGATTTTCGTCGTACATGTTGAAGGAGATGAACCACGCGTGTTCATTAATCCATCCATTCTGGAGACGTCCACCAAGACTGTCAGGTATGAAGAAGGCTGCCTCTCTATTCCGGGCGTCTGGGCTGAAGTCGTGAGACCCGAAAAAATCAAGATACAGGCGTGGAATGAAAAGGGAAGGGCGTTTACCATAGAGACCGAAGGCATTTTGGCACGGGTTATACAGCACGAATACGACCATCTCGACGGTATGCTCTTTATAGACCGTCTCTCCGAACTGAAACGAAGCCGTGTTGTCGCCAAGTATGAGAAGCGCAATAAGGCGGTATAAGACTTTTTATGCGGATATTGTTTGCCGGAAGCCCGGATATTGCTGTTCCATCCCTCCATTCTTTGTTCTTTTTAAATTCTTTACATGAAACCGGACAATCTCATTCGCAGTTCAGTGTTGTAGGGGTTCTTACCAATCCTGACAGTGCGCGGGGGCGGAAAAAAGAGACGGAACCTACCGCCGTGGGCGCGGCTGCCGCGGAACTGGGGATTCCGGTGCTGAAACCTGAAAAACTGGACGCCACAGCGCGGGAGGCGGTGAGCGCGCTTCGCCCCGACCTTTTGGTGTCCTTCGCCTATGGGCGCATTTTTGGGCCGCTGTTCTTGTCTCTGTTCCCATTCGGCGGTATTAACGTACATCCCAGCCTTCTTCCTGCGTACCGCGGCGCAAGCCCCATACAGGCAGCGCTGCTTAACCGCGACGCCGAGACAGGCGTCAGTATACAGCGGCTTGCGCGCGAGATGGACACCGGCAATCTTCTCGCGGTTGAAAAAATTCTGCTTTCAGGGCGTGAAACTGCCGCGTCTTTGAGTGAAACAGTGGCGCGTCTTGCCGCTGATATGCTTCCTGCTATGATACGCAGTGTGGCGGACGGGTCGGCTCATGAGACGCCCCAGACAGGCGCGGTTTCGTACTGTTCTATCATAAAAAAAGAGGACGGGCTTATTGATTGGACGCGCGACGCGGCTGATATTGACGCGCATATCCGCGCCTTTACCCCGTGGCCCCTCGCATGGACGGCGCATAACGGGGAAAAGCTCTTTATTTTGGAAGCGGAATATGCGGACAGCGTCGGGCGGAATGACGGGACGCCCGGCGAGGTTATTGGCATAGCCCGCGGTATTGCTGGCGGCATGGACGGCGGCATTGCCGTGCGGACAGGGAACGGGTTGCTCCTCGTAAAAAAATTGCAGTATCAGGCTAAAAAAGCTCTTGATTGGAAGGCGTTTTTGAACGGGGCGCGGAATTTTATTGGCAGCCGTCTCGGCGGCGTGGAGTAAACATAATGGAAGATTTACAAGACTCAAACAGAATCAAAGACGAGACAGGGCTTTCCATTCTTGTCCCTGTGGAAAAAACAGGGCGGAAGAAAGCGGCCGTTTCAGGCGGCAAACTGTTTGTGCTGGTGTCTCTGGCGGCGCTTGTGCTGGCGGCGCTTGTGGGAAGCGCGGTTTTTTTCGCAGCGGTACGCGGCGAGGAGCAGCTTATGGTGCCAGATGTGATCGGGAAGGATATCGTAAGCTCCCTCATCGAACTTCAAGAGAAAGAGCTGTATCCCCGCATTCAGCTGCGCTATTCCGAAAACGCCGCCCGCAATATTGTGCTTGAGCAGGACCCGCCGCCTGGAACCATAGTCAAGGCGGGAAGGCGCGTCAGGCTGGTGTTGAGTCAGGGAGCGATGATTAACAGTGTAGAGGATTACCGGGGGCGGCTTGTGGATGAGGTTCGCGCCGAAATGCAGACGCTTTTGGCGTCCAATATGCCTTCACTCGCCATACAAGAACCGTTTATGTACGAGGAGTCCAGCGAACCAGCCGGTACTATACTCGAACAGAAGCCCGAACCCGGCTCGCCCGTTACCGCTTCTACGGTGTTGGAATTTGTGGTCAGCAAGGGCAGTGGAAAAGTTCTGTTAAATGCGCCCGACTTCACCGGGCTTTCTATAGTGGACGCCCTTGCCAGAATTTCCGAGACAAAGGTTAATTTCGCGTTCACGGTAAGTCTAACGAGTGAAGGGCAGAAAGCGGAAACTGTGGTTGAGCAAAGCCCTTTGCCCGGCATAGAAATGGAATCGGACACCCGTATGCAGTTTACGGTGTCCGCGCCGTCTTCTCTGCCTGAAGGCGAGGTGTTTTCCCTGTTTACCTACCCCGTTGCCAAAAATGCCTATCCTCTGCGGACGCAGCTCGATGCCCGTCTCCCCTCAGGCGAGACGCGGACGCTTCTGCAAACTGAGTTCGCAGGCGGTGAGTTTTCGGTGCCGTACCGCCTCCCTTCAGGTTCCGTCCTTATCCTTTCTATGCTGGGGCGCGAGCTGCACCGCGAGACGGTCTACGCGAACTAGCGTCCGCTCCTTCCAATAATTAGAAATCAGAAAAAAAATAGACGTCTTTTGTGACTTTTAGAACAGCATTTTTGGACACATAGGTATCCACCGAGGTTCCAACACTGACGGTGAGGACGCCATCTGTCGCGGTAATGGGGTCGGCAAAGGGGGACGCGCCTATCCACGTTCCTTCTGCTGGTACGGACGCTGTTTCGCTTTTGGCGATCTTAATACGGCGACGGTCGAAGCTATGGGCAACAGTTTTGTCCGCCACGCTCGCCCAGTCCACGCGCCACAGGTCTTTTCGCGCTTCCTCATCCACGTCATCGCTTTCGAGCAGCTCCCTAAACCGCCGCCAGTCAAAGCACCGCGGATGGCGCGCCGTCTCGCCAGAAAGCTCCGCAGCGCGGGCGAGTTCCATGTAGAACGCCGCTTCCACGCCGCCTATCCACGAAAGAGTTATAACGCCGTTTTCAAGAGACGCGCCCCATGGGAATACCGTTCCGGCGGGACGCATTACGCCAGGCGCAAGTGCAGGACCTCCATTGCTTCCATCCCAGTAGGGGTACGCCGTAATCGGACTCGCCCATTCCTGACAAATTTCCACTGAGGGGCGTTCTCCGGCTGCGGCGTTAAAACTTTCCCTCATCCCTTCCGCGTTGACCCATTCAAGCTTCCAGCGCGGCTCTCCCAGAATTTCAGTCCATGTCTCCGGCAGGGTCGGGAACGAAACGCAGTAGGGAGCGTTGTAGGAATGTCCGCACGCCCCGAAAAGCGCAATACAGCACAGCAAGAGAACGAACGCGCCGCGGCAATCCTTTGCTTTACTGGAAATTTTTATACAAAAAACTTTTAAAAAAAGATAAAAAAAATGCTTCATACCTTATAAAAGGAGACTTCTTGCGTATTGCTTTAATTATGTTCTTGTATTATACTCAAAATTATGAGCGATTTGACTGATTATATCAAGGTATTGACCGAAGCAATCAATATGAGGCGGGACTGGCTTGAAAAATCCGAATTGCCTAGTCTGAAAGATAATGTGCGCATTTTTCAATCTTCTTATACCGCGCTTTATAACGCTTTTCTCAAGAAAGGGCTTATCAATGAAGACCCTTACAAACAAGAAGCGAAGCTGGGAGAAATTCAGTCGCCACCCACTGATGCTTTTCCAGAAAACGAAAAGATGGAGAAGATCAGCATACGATTTGCGGATTTTGACAATCAGCTTGACTTCCTAGTTAATTTTTATCAGTTCAGCACGGATTTTTTGAATCTTGATCGCATAAAGCGTATTTTGAGCTTGATAAAGTTCATAGACTGGATGCATTTGCACTCCGATTCATCCTCAATCAATACCCGCTACGCCGCATTATTTGTCAATCAGATGAAGATCGGTTTGGATCCATTGAGCTTGAGCATTGTCAACGAATCGCAGAGCAATCTTCAGAGAATGTCGACGTCCATCGTCTCCTACCTCAAGATTCTTACAGATTTTAATAAGGAAACTTATAAGTTAGACGTAAGAACCGCGATTACATCCCAGCTTTCCGAAGTATCTGTTCCGACAACGGAGCTGATAAAGAAAAAGTTTCCCCAGTCGCTGCCCGGCAAGCCGTTTTATCCCGATCTGGTGGAGGATGTTATTAAGGAGGATTATTCTTCCGCCGGACCAAAACTTCGTGAGGCGGTACTTAAATCGCTCAAGGTCGAGGCCAAGACGGCGAAGAAAGAGAGCGAGCCTGTTTCGTTCAAACATATTCTCATAGACGGTATACAATCATTGGGGTCCGTGGCGAACATATTGGTAGAGGTGGGATTAAAGCTTGATGAGAACGAGAACCTCCTTGCCCACAAGAAGCTCACCCTTGGGCAGAAGATCAAGCGGCTCATCAACGCGATTCTGAACAAAGAGCCGGAAGCTATCATCTATGATCTGCAATACATCGATCAGGCAACGGGAAATCCGACCCGCGATAGGGTGAATTTCAACGAGCTGCGGGCAAGTATCGACAGGCGGGTGAAGAATTTAAGCCAAATTGGGGCGAGCAGGGGATCGGCGGCGGCAAAGCTGGAAGTTCTGGAAGAGACAAAGCTTATAGCTTTCCTTGAGCTGAATATACGCGACTTGCAAAGCCTGCACAAAACTCTTACCGCATTGGACGAGTATTTCAAAGCCAATGTGGACAAGGATGATCGCCCCCGCGTTAAGGGCATAAAACCTGAATTGTCTACCATAAAAAACGCCTTTATACGTGCTAATCAAAAACGGTACGACTATAACGCGCAGAAGGAAGAATCTGAACAGTTCAAAAAAATGGGTATCACTGTAAACGGTGAATAGCCGCTCCTCCCCGCGAGAGGGGAGTTATTTCAATTCTATTTTAAGGAAACAGCATGAACTATCGAACAAACCCGCGGACTTTGCGCCGCTTTGTGCCGACAGCAGCTTTCTGCCTTGTCCTACTTTTTGGGGCGCTTCCGGCGCGCGCCCAGCCGAATTTCGATCCTGACGCCGCGCTCCCGCCGCCTCCGTCCGCGTCTTCCGCGGATAAGGCGCTTCCTGCAGAGACCGTGCCTCTTACAGAGACGCCGCCTGCTGAAACACCCGATGTCCCCTATGTTACCGCGCAGCCTGATCGCCCGCTAGACACGCTCACCATGACCCTGTCGAGCGACGGCGTGCAGCTTGATTTCAGAAAAGCGTGGTACGCGGGCGATGGACAGGTCTTTACCGGACTGCTTGAGGGACTTTTTACCTATCATCCTCTCACTATGAGACCTGTGATGGGCGTGATTTCCGCTTACTCACTTTCGGAAGACAAAAAGGAGTGGACATTTACCATACGGGAGAACGCGAAATTTTCAAACGGCGATCCGGTGCGGGCGGAGGATTTTTGCTCCTCGTGGTTTTCCTTGCTGCGGACGCCGAATTCGCCATACGCCTCTTTCTTTGACATCATAGTGGGCGCGAAGGATTTTCGTACAGGCAAAACCACCGATCCTGCTTCGGTCGGGGTCAAAGCCGACAAAGGGAAGCTGATCGTTACGCTCAATTCACCCGCCGCCTTCTTTCCCAGTATGCTGTGTCATTACGCCTTCGGCGTGTCGCATCCTGATACCATCGCCATGTTCGATTCCGGTAATTTTGATGTGAAGCGTTTTATCGGCAACGGACCCTTTAAGCTTGCTGAATCGGACGACACGCACGTTACGCTTGAGAAAAACGCTCATTATTGGGACGCAGGGAATGTCGGTCTCAACACGATCATCATAAAATATATAAACGATCCCGATGAAGCCACCGCTCTGTGGAATTCCGGGGAAGCCCGCTGGCTCGGCGGCGACGTGGATATTGACGCTCTTTCGGACCGCGCTGGTATACAGTTGAATCCCATGTTCGGCACGCATTACTACTATATCCGCTCATTTGAGGCGCCGTGGAACGACGAGCGTGTGAGAAAAGCGCTGTCTATCGCGCTTCCCTGGGACGAAATACGCAAAAATTACCTCCTGCCCGCGGAAACGCTTATTCTGCCCTTGCAGAACTATCCTGAAGTTAAGGGAAGATCTGCCGCCGCTCCTGCCGAGGCGGCGCAGCTTCTCGCGGACGCGGGGTACCCGGAAGGCAAAGGACTGCCTGAGCTGGTCATCAAGATAGGTTCGTATAGCGAAGCAGTGCGTGTCGCGGGGATTATGGCTGAAGCCTGGGGCAAGCTTGGCGTTCCCGTGCAGGTCAAAGAGGTTGATGCGCGCACATACTCCAACTCCGACTCACTTAAAGCGAACGATTATCATGTGGGCTATATGTCGTGGATAGGCGATTTTGCTGATCCCTATAGTTTCCTTGTCTTATTTGAAACAGATTCGTCCCTGAACGACGCAGAGTATCATAATCCTGAGTTCGACGCGCTCATACAGAAATCTATGACTGAAGAGGGCGACGGGCGCATGAAAACGGTTGCTCAAGCCGAGCAGATGCTTATCGACCAAGGTGTGGTGCTTCCCATGTACCATATTCCTGCGCTCAACATCGTTGATATGGACGAACTGGCAGGCTGGTATCCCAATATGCTGGATGTTCACCCGTTCAAGTATTTGTATTTTGCGCGGATTAAGCCCCTGCCCGGCGTGGCTATGATAGCCCCCAAGAGGTAAATTGTGGACGCTGTTTTTCCCGGTTCTTTTGATCCGCCCACGCTGGGGCATCTCAATCTGATAGAGCGCGCCTCGCTTATGTTTGACAAACTGTTCGTGGTCGCGGCGGAAAACCGCCAAAAACACTTCTGTTTTTCAACCGAAGAGCGGATGCAAATGCTCAAAAAACTTACCGAGTCTTTTCCGCGCGTGGAGGTATGCAGCTGGGACGCGCTTATGGCGGATTTTATGCGGGAGCGCGGCGTGAGTATTCTGGTGCGCGGCGTGCGCAGTGCGGCGGATTTTGCCTATGAATTTGAGGTTTCTATGATGTACAAGACCATAAACCCTTACATAGATACGATTTTCCTGCCGACCGATCCGAGATTTTTTACCATAAGGTCTTCCTCTATTAAGGAGATCGCCTCGTTTCATGGGGATGTGTCTTCTATGGTGCCTCCGCTTGTTGCGGATGCTTTGAAAGAAAGGTTTTTGAAGATATGAAGAAAAAATGCGGCGCCAAGTATAGCGCCGTTATATGTGTCGCCGCTATATTTGGCGCAATCCTGTGCTTGACAGCGTGTAGCGTCAAGGGTGATGCTGGCGGCGCCAAATATGGCGGTGAACAAAACGGGGAGGCTCGTGTCGAAATGAACACCGCGGGCGCGCTTGAATTGGACGCAGGCGCCTTGCATCAGGAAATAGATGGCTTTGGCGGCTCGGACGCATGGAAGAGCAACCCGTCTGGAGCGATCTTTGATCGGCTGGTAACAAGCCTCTATTCGCAAAGTGAAGGTATAGGCTTCACCATACTCCGCAACCGCATACCTTTCCGTGAACGGTACGCGGACTTGGGCGCGGATCACCCCGAATGGAACGACGGCTTCATGCGAACCGACGACGAGCGCCGCTATCTCTATACGGAGAAAGAATCTGAAACGAGTGATGGAAATAAGCGTTTTGTAAAAACATTCAGCCTTAATTGGAATGCATGGGACATTTCCGCCACGCGCTCATTGATCGCCAAGATACAGGCGCTTTCAGATGGGCCGGGCGCGGATTTCAAAGTTACGAGCAGTCCCTGGACGCCGCCGAACAACGCCGTTACCCGCTGGAAGGAAGGCGGCGTGTACAAAGGCACAACCGCTAAGTTATCATTCATAGGCGGCAAGGACAACGTCGCGGACGATTATACAAAACCCGACATAGGCGGATCCCTCAAAAGCGAATTCTATGCAGATTACGCCGATTTGCTTGCCGATTACGCGCTGGGCTTTGAGCAGCAGATGGGACAGCCCCTTGAGGTCATTTCCATGCAAAACGAACCGGATACAATTACCGATTATGAGAGCTGTATCTGGGACGCTGGGAGCATCAAGGATTTTCTTGTAATACTGGGCGAGCGTTTCGACCTTAAAAAGGTTCCGTCGTCCATAGGCGTTATGGCGGCGGAGCAGGAGAATTTCAAGGAAGACCTCATCGCGCGGGCGCTTGACGATCCGTCGGCGGCAAGCGTTCTTACCCACGCCGCGGCGCATCAATACGGCGCGCCCTGGGACAGCGCGAAATACGGCGTAAAGCCTCTGCCCCGCGCCATTGCTTTGGGCAAGCGCATCTGGCAGACCGAAATGGGACAGACTACAGCCGGAAGCACCAACGTTCTGCCCCGCACCAACGACATAAGCAACGCCCTCGCGTATGCCCGCATGATACACCACGCCTTCACGGACGCGCTCGCCAATGCATGGCTCTACTGGTGGATGTGGCAGGTTGACGCGCCAGATTCGGATGCGCTTGTGTACATAGCGAAAGACGGTTCGTTTTTCTATCCCAAACGGTATTACGCGATAGGGCAATACAGCAAGTTTATCCGCCCAGGCTGGCGTCGAGCGTCCTGCCGCGCCACCCCGGCGGTCGGCGTGTACGCCAGCGCGTACACAGACGGGAATGTGGTTGCTGCAGTTCTCATCAATCAGGGGAACGAGGAGAAAGTTATCGCGCTCTCAGGATCGTCTGTAAAATGGGAGAACGTATTCCGTACATCGGCTGACGAAGATATGTCCCCCGCGACAGACGCCCTTTCCGGCGGCGCGGTAGTGCTCCCCCCGCGATCTGTAAGCACAGTAATAGGAACGCTGACAACCCCTTGACACACCACTTATAATAGGATATTTTTAACGAAATTATGGAAGAGTTGCAATCAACCGAGGTTCTGGACAAAGAAATTCTCGAAGACGCCCGTAAGAAGGCGTTTCAGACACTCAAGAAAGCTGACAACGAGGTAAAAGACGCGACGCTTTCGTGGGGGCAGAAAACCCAGTCGGCGCTTGCCGATTTGCGTAAAAAATTTGCCGAAAAGACAAAAAAAGACGGCGGCGATATCATGGGACGGCTGACGCAGGACAAACGCCGCGCCCGCGCCGTCAAGATCGAATCTCTGCTTAAACAAGCTGTACATGATTATCTTTCATCGCTGGATCGGGAACGGCAGCTCGCGCTGCTGGAAAAGGAAGGAATAAAACGAATCGCGAATGTCGCATTGGAAGGCGAGTCGGTGTGGGCGGCGGATGAAATCTGCATAAGCTCCCGCGCCCTGTCGGATGCCGAAATGGATGCCGTCCTTTCTGTTCTTTTTAAAGAAAGCGGAAGCCAGAGTACTGTCCGCCTGTCGGATAATGTCTTAAAAAAGATTAAAAAAGAAAAAGGGGATGTTATGTTTTTGAGCGGAGGGAATTTCCCCGCGCTTGTTATAAACACCGCAAAAGTCAAGATCACCGCGTCCATTGAGGACGCCGCCGCGTTCCTTTTGGAGGATAAGCGCTCTGAGTTAGTGTCCGCGCTCTTGGGGCAGGCGGCTTTGGAGGACGGCGTATGACTTTTTCCCTAGGCAGAGTAACCCGCATAGCAGGACCCATTATACATGCGACAGGACTTGGCGGCGCCGGGCTGTTCGATGTGGTTGATGTGGGCGAAAAAAAGATCATAGGCGAGATCGTGCGCCTTGAAGAGGACGAAGCTGTAATTCAGGTATATGAAGACGACACCGGTCTTATGGTGGGCGCGGAAGCAGCCTCTACTGGGCGTCCTCTTTCGGCGCTGCTTGGTCCCGGACTTATAGGTACCATATACGACGGTATACAGCGCCCGCTCAATCTGCTGTACAAGCAATCGGGCGCGTTTATGGACCCGGGGGTGCGAGGCGAGCCGCTCGACCATGAGAAGCTCTGGGCTTTTGAACCGAACGCCGACATCGTGGCGGCGCTTGCCGCGGGCGGGCAGGTCGAGGTGAAGCCGGGGCTTGTGCTTGGTACGGTTAAGGAAACCGAAAGTATAACCTGCAAGATCATGGTTCCGCCCGACTGCAAGGGCGGAATGATAAGCGCCCTCAAAGGCGCGGGGAGCTACACGATTTACGATGTTATCGCGGAAAGCGACAAGGGTGAAAGCTTCCGTTTGTCCCACTGGTGGTCAGTGCGCCGCGCGCGCCCCACCGCCAAACGGCTTGCGGCGTCCGAGCCGCTTATTACGGGCGAGCGTGTCATCGATGTGTTTTTCCCGCTGTCCAAGGGTGGCACGGCGGCGATCCCCGGCGGATTCGGCACGGGCAAGACCATGACCCAGCACGCCGTCGCCAAATGGTGCGACGCCGATGTGATTATCTACATAGGCTGCGGCGAGCGTGGCAACGAAATGACCGACGTGCTCACCGAATTCCCCCGCCTTATCGACCCACGTACAAATCGTTCGCTTATGGAGCGCACGGTGTTGATAGCCAATACCTCTAATATGCCGGTGGCGGCGCGGGAAGTGTCCATTTACACGGGCATTACCATTGCGGAATTCTACCGCGATATGGGCTTGCACGTCGCCATTATGGCTGATTCTACCTCCCGCTGGGCTGAGGCACTGCGCGAATTGTCCGGGCGTATGGAGGAAATGCCCGCTGAAGAGGGATTCCCCGCGTACCTCCCCACGCGCCTCGCCGAATTCTACGAGCGGGCAGGCAGGGCGGAAACTCTTTCCGGCGCCGAAGGCTCGGTTTCCATTATAGGTGCGGTTTCGCCTCCGGGCGGTGATTTTTCCGAGCCGGTTACCCAGCATACCAAGCGCTTCATCCGCTGTTTCTGGGCGCTTGACCGCGAGCTTGCGAACGCCCGCCATTATCCCGCCATCAGCTGGACAGACAGTTACTCAGAATACGCCGAAGAACTCAAGGCATGGTGGGAGCAAGTGAATCCTCTGTGGGCGGTGGTGCGACAGAAAGCCTTGGACATCCTCAAGGAAGATGACAGACTCGCCGAAATTGTGCGTCTTACGGGCGCGGATTCACTGCCGGATGACAAGCGTCTATGTCTGGTAACTGCCGACATCATCAAAAATGGTTTTTTACAGCAAAACTCGTTTGACAAGATCGATATGTACTGCGCGCCAGCAAAACAGGTGCGCCTTTTGGAACTCATCACAGAATTTCATGAACGGGCTATGTCCTGCATCAAGCACGGCGCGACCATACACGAAATCAACGCGCTCAGTGTGAAAGAACGTCTTTCGCGCCTCAAAAGCGAGGTAGAAAACAAGGACACCGCCACACTTGACGAGTTTGCTCACGAAATGCGCATGGCGCTGGACAATTTGGATCGGAAATACAAAATGAAAGAGCGTTTATAAATGTCGTAACGCCCTTTGTAAAACGCCATTTTTTGTAAAGAAGGCGCATGGAAAACGTATATCCCGAATATCCGTTTCCCTATAAGCCGTCTTTAAAAAATACACAGGAGAATAATTATGGCTGAAGGGAAAATCGAACAGTACCTCATCAACCTTATGGTAACATACCGTGAGATTGGCGAGAATATGTGGCTGATCGAGGACGATGAGAGTTATTTGGAAGAGGTCGCCGTCATGCGCGCCGATCCTCTTGTCGTGGTACGGACAATTGTTATGGATGTGCCGGAAGAGGGAAAGGAAGAGTTGTACGCCAAACTTCTTGACCTCAACGCGACCGACGTCGTCCACGGCGCGTACGCCATAGAGCAGGGCAAAGTCATCTTGATAGATACTCTTGAATATGATTCTATGGATTTGCAGGAATTCAGGGCGACCCTTGACGCGTTCAGCCTCGCCCTCACCCAGCACTATAAAATTCTTTCCGTGTACCGGAAAAAACAGTAAGTTTTTAGGAGAAAATCATGGGAATATTTTCGAGGCTTAAAACAGTTATTTCGTCCAATGTCAACGATCTGATCAGTAAGGCGGAAGACCCTGAAAAGATGCTCAACCAGCTCATCGTCGACATGAACGAGCAGCTTATCGAATCCAAGAAAGCCGTCGCGCTTGCCATAGCCGACGAAAAGAAGCTCCAGCGGGAAACGGAGAATCAGCTCGCGCAGGCGCAGGAATGGGAACGCAAAGCCATGCTTGCGGTAAACGCTGGCAATGACGGTCTTGCGAAGGAAGCTCTGATGCGCAAGCAGGACTATGACAACGCCTACACGGAATTCAACAAGCAGTGGCAGGCGCAGAAAGCCGCTGTTGACAAACTCAAAAGCACGCTCCGTGAGCTGCAGAGCAAGATAGAAGAGGCGCAGCGCAAGAAGAACCTGCTTGTGGCGCGAGCGAAGCGGGCGCAGGCGCAGGAAAAAATCCAAAACACCATTTCCAATGTGGCGGGCAATACCAGTGCTTTCGCCGCCTTTGACCGTATGGCGCAGAAAGTAGACCAGCTGGAGGCGCAGGCGGACGCGCAGGCGGAACTCGCTGATCTTTCGCAGGACGCCGATCTTGACAAACAGTTCCGCGAGCTTGAGAAATCAGGCGGTTCTGCGGACGCCATGCTTCTGGAACTCAAGCAGAAGATGGGCGCGCTGCCGGGTCCCGGCGCGTAAGACATGCACGGGCGGCGGAAAAGTCTCGCCGTCCGTACTTGACGCGTACCGCGTTATTGGTGTATACTAAAACTTTAGGGAGGAACTTTTGGCATATAATGCATTATCTTCATATAAAAATACTGGTATAAACACAGCAAGCTTGGCGCAGCTGTTGGTTATGCTCTATGACGAAGCCGTGAGGCAGCTTGACAAGGCGATAGACTTGCTGGACGAGTACGACAGGAACGGAAAAAAAGACCCGTCAAAGATAGAGCCGATGACGAAATCCGTGGTTAAGGCGCAGAATATCATCACCGAACTTATGGTGTCTTTAGATATGGATCAGGGCGGAGACATAGCGGCAAACCTATTTTCCCTGTATTCGTGGTTCAACAAGGAACTGTTTAACGCGAACATAAACCACGACAGGCGGCAGATTACCGTTGTCCGCAACTTGGTCAGCGAGCTTCGCACCACATGGAACGAGGTTGCTGCGAAGACAGCTCCGGAACAAGCGCCTGCGCCGACGAGCAGCAGCGTGAATATTTCATATTAGGGATTATATATTGGACGGACTTTCGGCGGAGGAACTAAAAGAACGGGTTGCGGTTGTCAAGCGTTTCCGCGAGCTACTTATTGCGCAGCGCGAGCGCTTCCAGTCGTATCTTGATACTCTGGAAAAACAGACAGATCTCATAGAAACTGGCAGCGCCGAGGACATACTCCAACAAGTTGAGTTGGAGGAAAAGATGGTTTCCGATATTTTCTCCATCCAAAAAGTCATAGAACCACTTGAATCGCGTTATCATTCCCAAAGCCTCCCAACGGATATTGCGGTATACGCCGATTCCGGCGCGCCAGACATACCAGAAATCCAGATCGCCTTGGAGCGTCTGAGAGAAGAGGCGGGCGGCAGGGCGAAACAAAACCGCGATCTGCTGGAACGGCGCATGAATGCTCTGCGCGAAGAGCTGCGTATAGTCAGAAGCAATCCGTACTATAAGCGGAAGCCTTCCTTTAGCGGTGCGGATGAGGCGTCGTTTTTGGATATGAAAGGTTGATTTTTTTAAGCGGCTTTTTTGAACGCCGCCTTTCTTTTTTTTAAAGTATGTAATGAAAGAGAAATAAATTCTGATAAAAAGGACGAGCGTGGACGCACTTCTTGTACAAGCGGGCTGTAAAATCAATCTGCATTTAGCGATTAAAGACCGTCGACCTGATGGCTATCATGAAATAGAAAGTCTTTTCCTGCCCCTCAATTTTGGGGACACGCTTTCTTTTGAGCTTCTTGAGGAAACCGGCGCGTGCGATTTACGTGTTGTCTGGAATGTGCCGCACAGAACGCCGGAAGAAATTCCCGCTGCCGACAATCTTGTATACCGCGCGCTCTCTCTGTTCAGAGAGATGACCGGCTGGCGTCAGGGGCTGCGGATCACGCTTGAGAAGCGCGTACCGACCGGCGCGGGATTGGGTGGCGGGTCTGCGGACGCAGCGGCGGCGCTCGTAGCGTTTGACCATATAGCGCATACGGCGCTTGCCATTGATACGCTTGCGGAATTGGCGGGCGTGCTTGGCAGTGATGTTCCGTTTTTTTTGTACAACACGCCAGCGTACGTTTCGGGGACAGGAGCGCGCGTACAGCGAGTCTCTTGTCCCTGGGATATGTGGGTGGTTCTGGCTGTACCGTCTTTCAAAAGCGGCACTGCCGAGGCGTACCGCCTACTTGACACGGCGCGAGCGGGCAGGGAACACGGTGATCGATGTACGGAGAAAATTTTTTCCCCTATTTTTGCGGCGGCGGAACAATTAAAAAAACACCCTTCGCAATGGATGTTTTACAACGATTTTCTGCCGGTCTTTTTGAAAGGAGAACATAAAGAAGCGTATTCGGTTTTGTTGAAAACCTTCAAGGAGCATGAAGCTGATTTTTGTGCTCTTTCTGGTTCAGGATCGGGATGCTTTGGCATTTTTACTCAGAAAAAAGCGGCAGAACGCGCGGCGGGATCGCTCTCTCAGGCTAAAAATTTTGTTGAAATAATTCAAAGTACCTCTTGCATTTTCTGAAGAGATAGTATATTATCCTTCTATGTTTTAGAAGGAGGTGGGGCATGAAGATAACCGACATCAGAATCCGTAAGGTATCGGGCGAGGGGAAGCTCAAGGCGTACGTAACGGTTACATTTGATGATTGCTTTGTGGTGCACAATGTAAAAATCATTGAAGGGAAAAGCGGGGCTTTTGTGGCTATGCCGAGCCGGAAAACTAGTTCTGGAGAGTATAAAGATGTAGCACACCCAATTAATCCCGAATTCAGGGCGGAGCTTCAAAAAGAGATACTTGACAGATATGAATCTGGAAGTGATGATCCGACCTTGGAAATATAAAAATAACAGGGCGCCGCTAACCCGGCGTCCCTTTGCTTATTGGGACGTGGCGAAGTGGTAACCGCACCGGGTTTTGGCTCCGGCATGCACAGGTTCGAGTCCTGTCGTCCCAGATTTTATTTTTTTAATAGCATATATTATTATTACTTATATTTTGGAGAAATTATGGGCAAATTAGTTTTATCGGCGCACAAGCGAGAATTACGCGGCTCCGGTGCCGCGCGGCGACTGAGAAAGACGGGGCGTATCCCCGCGGTCATATACGGACGGACAGGCGTTTCCGAGTCTATAGACATTGACGCGAAAGAATTTTCCGGGAGCGTAAAAAACATTACGGAAAGTACCATCGTAACCGTAGATGTTGACGGACAGAAGCATGAGGCTTTTGTTAAGGATACGCAGCGCACCATACGTGACGGCAACATACTGCATGTGGATTTTTACGCGGTGGAACCGGACGTTCTTATGCGGGCGAAGGTGTATATTGTGGTGCAGGGCAATCCTGTGGGCGTGCGGGACGGCGGTACTTTAGAACTGCCTTTGCACGAAATAGAGGTCGAGTGTCTGCCTAAAGACCTGCCGGAACGCATCGTGGTTGATATTGCCGAGCTTAAGACAAATCAGTCAATACATGTACGGGATATTCCGCTGGGCGAGGGCGTGCGGCTCATTTCGTCGGATGATCAGGTGGTTGCGCTTGTGAAGTTCGCCAAAGCCGACTCGGAAGAGGAAGCCGCCGCGGAAGGCGCCGAGAAGAAGTAGCTGTGGGGCGAACGTCGCCTGCAGACTCTGCCTTTCCCGAAGGCACGGGGCGCGAAAAAGATTTTCTGCAACAGATAGCCGATGGGCTGGGAGACCTGCCTGTCGGCTATCTGTTTTTAGCGGCGGTTTCCGGCGGGGCGGATTCCACGGCGCTGCTTGCGGCTATGGCGGACATAGCCCGCGAAAAAGGCTTCGCGCTGCACTGTCTGCATGTGGATCACGGCATCAGGGAGGAAGCGGAGCGCCGTGCCGACGCGGACGCGGTGCGTTCCCTGTGCGCCAATATGGGCGTACCGTGCGCCGTTTCGGAAGTACCGCCGGGGTTGGTGGCGCGTACTGCGAAGGAGCGGGGGCTGGGCATGGAAGCCGCGGCGCGGCGTTTCAGGCGGCGCGCGTGGAACAAAGAAGCGGCGCGCATTGGCGCGGCGTGCGTGCTGACCGCCCATACCGAAGACGACCTGCTTGAGACCGTGCTTATGCGATTTCTGCGGGGATCGGGATCGGCGGGACTGGTCGGCATTCGGCGCGAAATGCCGCGCCGTAATGGGGAGGCGCGGGTTCTTCGTCCTATGCTTTCACTTTCACGCCGCGATGTGATCAGCTATCTTGAAGAAAGAAAAATTCCCTTTAGGACAGATTCTACAAACAGTGATATACAGTACCTTCGTAACCGCATACGGCATAAACTTATTCCTGTTTTGGATGAATTTTTCCCCTATTGGCGGAAAAATGTCCGCTTCCTCGCGGAAACCCAACGTCTTACCGCGGATTTTCTGGCGGATGAAGCGGCTCGGCGGCTCGTGTGGCGGACGGCGGACGGCGCGCCTATTGCTGGTGTATCTGCCGACAGCGCATCTATCGATGCGGGGGCTTTTTTCGCCATGCCGGAGATTTTGCGGGAAGAGGCGCTGTTCGCCGCGCTTGACCGTATAGCGGGTGAGGAAGCCACGCCGCCGCGTCGCGCTGTTATCCGCCTTTTTTCCCAAGGAAAGGCGAACGCAGTCCAGAGCGGCGGCGTAAGGGCATCCAACGAAAAAAATACTGTCGTCGTACAGTCCCATGATGCCTTTTTAAAACAGGCAAAAAATAGGGAAAGCGGGGCAGCTTTGTTGATTAAAAAAGCGGGAAGTTATATAATAGACAATATATGTATTGATGTGACGGAAGGGGCGTTTCCCGCAGTGCTGTATTCGCAAGGTGGGAAGATAGCGCTGCGGTACAGCGGAGGACAGAGTGTCAAATAACGTGGAAAAAAATAAACAAAATATACCCGCGCTGGTTTTTCTCATCGCCGCGCTCACGTTGGTGGGCGTGTCTTTTTTCAGACCATCGGAGTCGGTGTCGCAGGTTCTGCCCTATTCCGGTTTTAGAAGCCAGCTCGCGCAAAACAATGTTGATAAAATCATTATTCTTGATGACAGTGTCATTGAGGGAACTTTTAAACAGGGCGGCGGCACGTTTCGGACGGTAATTCCCTACAGCGATCCGGCTCTACTGCCTGCACTGGTTGAGAAAGACGTAACAGTAGAGGGCGGTACGGCGCACAATCCATTTTTACAAATAGTGTTTGAACTTGTCCCATGGATCATAGGCTTCGGGTTTATCTATTTTATGATGAGAAGTATGCAAGGCGGCGGCGCGGGCGGCAAGGCGTTCCAATTTGGAAAAAGCAAGGCGAAACGTTATCAGGAAGGAGATAAAAAAGTAAGCTTCGCCGATGTTGCGGGACAGAAGGACGCGAAATACGAGCTTGAAGAGGTGGTCGCCTTTTTGAAAGACCCCAAACGCTTTACCAAAATGGGCGCAAAAATTCCCAAGGGCGTTCTGCTTGTGGGAATGCCCGGTACTGGTAAGACGCTTATGGCGCGGGCTGTCGCGGGCGAGGCGGGCGTGCCGTTTTTCCACATGTCCGGCTCGGATTTTGTGGAGATGTTCGTGGGCGTGGGCGCGAGCCGCGTCCGTGATTTGTTTGATCAGGGGCGAAAAAGTGCGCCGTGCATCATATTTATAGACGAGCTGGACGCGGTGGGGCGTACGCGTGGCGCGGGCTATGGCGGCGGACATGACGAGCGGGAACAGACTTTGAACCAGATACTCGTCGAAATGGACGGTTTCGATGGGAAAGAGAGCATTATTATACTGGCGGCGACAAACAGACCCGACGTGCTTGACCCCGCACTGCTACGTCCGGGACGCTTTGACCGGCAGGTCGTGGTCGCCATGCCTGATATAAAGGAACGTGAAGCTATACTCAATATTTATACTAAAAATCTACCTCTTGGGAGCGATATTGACACAGCGCGCATCGCCCGCGCCACGCCGGGTATGAGCGGCGCGGAGATCGCCAACCTTGTGAACGAAGCCGCACTATTCGCGGCGCGCCGCAATAAAAGCGTGGTGGAGATGGTTGATTTTGAAGAGGCGCGGGACAAGATACTCATGGGCGTGGCGCGGCAGACGCTGGCTATGTCCGACAAAGAACGCAAGATGACCGCCATACACGAAAGCGGACATGCCTTGCTGCACTATTTCCTCGAAAACGCCGATCCTCTCCATAAAGTTACCATAGTTCCGCATGGGCGCGCGCTCGGCATGGCGCTCTCATTGCCCGAAGAGGATTCGTACAGCCGCACGAAGGGCTGGATAGAAGACCGCATTACGATTTGCTATGGTGGCTGGGCTGCCGAAAAAATCTGCTATAACGAGACGACCACCGGTACAAAACAGGACATTCAGCAGGCGACAGAAATGGCGCGGAATATGGTGTGCGAGTGGGGTATGGCTGAAGAAATGGGTCCTGTCGCGTATGGGCAGGAAGACGAGCCTATATTTTTGGGCAAGGAGATTGCCCGTCACAAGGATTATTCCGAGGAAACCGCGCGGCAGATCGATGCGGCCGTCAGGCAAATACTTGACGCCGCGCGGCAGAAGGCGGAGCGCATCCTTACGGAGCAGAGAGACAAGCTTGAAAATCTCGCCGAACTACTCATGACGCGGGAAACCCTGACTGATGCGGAAGTGCGCGTACTGGTGGAGACACCTTTACCAGAAAGCGCGGCTTCTGCCATACCATAATTTTTTACATGGTGGGAGGGCAATAATGATGAAGCGGTTTTTCTTTTTTCTATTATGTGTGTTTTTTGCGGCGGCTCTGTTCGCGCTTGACATGCGGGAAAGCGATGCTGGTCTTGCCGAAGAATACATTGATTGGGCGCAGAAAACCATAGACGCTGGGCGCTGGATAGATGCGCGCGCCGGTTTGGAACGAGCGCTTGACTTTGCCGATGTATCTTCGGATATTTCTTATCTGCTCGCGCTTGCCCGTCTACGTACGGGGCAGAGTCGTCCAATGGCGCTTGAAGCGGTGCAGATCGCGCTGGACACTGACCGCTGGGATCGCTATGACGCGGAGGACGGGCGGCTTCTTAAAGCGGAACTACTTGTGGAGCTTCGCCGTTTTTCCGCCGCGCTCCAAGAGCTTTCCCGTGTTCCGGCAAGCGGGAAACGGGCGCTTCTGATCCTTCGTTCCTTTAAGGGAATGAACGACCGCGCCGCCTTTGCCCGTTCCGCCAAATCCGCGCTTGCCGCTTATCCTCGCGATCCCGCCTTCGCTCGCCTTGTGTTTTCGTATTACACTGATAAATTGCCTGACGAAACCGAATCCGCTCTTATATATACTTGCCTGCGCCGTCTTTCCATCCTGATGGAATCTGATCCGTCCCTTGTGTGCGCCGCTGTTCCCTTCATCGTTCATACCGACGAGGCGAAACGGCTTGTCGGCGCGTATCTTGCATCGTCGCCCGTGCCGCCCCCTGCCGCCATGAGCGCGGCTCTTTCACTAGGACTTATAGAAGAGAAAAATGCGGTTAACGCACTTTTTGCGGAACACGCGCTTACCGTGGATAAAGACCTTTTGCTTTCTGTATGGGAACTTTGTACCGATGCGGGACGCGCTGAAATGAATGAAAAACTGTTCTCGTGGACAGGTGCGCTGACCGAGGATGCGGACAATGACGGCATCGTTGAAACCTCCGTCTCTTATAAGGCGGGGAGACTGTCCGCGTACCGCGAGGATGCGGATCAGGACGGCGTCGGGGAGTTTGTCATCCTGTTTGACGGCGGCGTTCCTTCCATTGCTGAAGATTTGTCCGGTGTGGCGCCAGTATTGGTACATTGGGAGCGATATCCGGCGGTTCTTTCCGCCTTCCGCGCAGGCGGGCGTTTCACACCGGCTCCAGCGGATTTCTTCTATGAGCCGGTACTGTTCAATGAGCTGACGCCAGGCGGAGTTCTCTATCCTTCCCGGCATCCCGACCGCACTGTCCTTACCGAGCGCGTGCTGTTTGCCGCCTCCATCTTGTTTGAGCGCCCGAGCGCCGAATTTTCAGGCGCGGTTGAGCGCATCGAGCTGCAACATTCCGTGCCGTTGCGCGCGCGCGAATATCTGGACGGCGCACTTGTTTCGGAAACCATGTATACGGGTGGAAAAGCCGTCCGGCAAAAGGTTGATCTTGATTTGGACGGTGTGTTGGAGACTGTGAGGGTTTTTTAATGTACGGAAGGACTTTAGACGAATACGCCATGGACGCGCTGTATGACGCGGTTGCGGAAAAAGGGCATGTGTGCGCAGGACTGGACACGTCGCCGTCGTATCTGCCGCCGCGTGTGCTGAAAGCCGCCGCTTCCCCGGTGGACGCCGTTCTCGGCTATAACAAGGCACTTGTTGACGCAACCGCCGATGTGTGCGCCTGCTATAAGGTGCAGATCGCCTATTATGAAGCCATGGGACTTTCCGGTCTACGGGCGTACGCGGAAACTCTGCGTTATATACGGGAAAAACACTGCATGGTTATCGCGGACATAAAACGCGGCGATATTGCCGATACTGCCGCTCAATACGCCAAAGCGCACTTTTCAGGAGATTTTGAGGCGGATTTTGTAACACTTTCGCCATATATGGGCATGGACACGTTTGATCCATGGCTTGAATATACGAAAAATGCGGGTAAAGGCGCGTTCGTGCTTATGCGGACGAGCAACGCCGGTATGCGGGATTTTGAGGTGCTGGAATTGAAGGAAGGCGGAATGGTGTACAGCGCGGTCGCTGAAAAACTGTCCGAGCTTGCCGAAAAATACGCAGGGCGGCGCGGTTACGGCGCGTTTGGAGCGGTTGTCGGCTGCACGGATCCTTCTGAAGCCGCCGCTATAAGACGCCGCTATCCATCGCTGTTTTTCCTGATACCGGGCTACGGCGCCCAAGGCGGCGGCGCTAACGGCGCGGCTCTTCTTTTACGGCGGGATGGAACTGTTGGCGGTACGGCTAATGGCGGCGTGGTGAACGCCTCCCGCTCGATCCTGAAAGCATGGGAGAAGGCGGCTGAAAGCGCGGAACTGCCGACGGAACAGGTGAGCATCGATTTTGCCGTGGAGGCGGCGCGTTCTGAAGCGGCGCGTATGCGTTCCGCGATTAAGGATGCGGCGGAAAAAGTATGAGGCGTTGAAAAAAGAAGTATGATCTCAGTAATTCCAACAATCCAAAATACCAAAAAACAAAATGCGATATGCACTGTCATTGAAAATACCTGTCTTGAGGGCGGCGTTTTTATGTTGTCTGTCTCGTGGCAGGGTACCGAACCGCGCGCCGGTCAGTTTTTCCTTATCCGCGCCGCGCGTTCCGCGACACTGCTGGGGCGTCCTATAAGCGTATTCAGTCATTCACCGGGGATCATTCGGTTCCTGATTATGGAAGTGGGGAAGGGGACGTGGGAGCTTGCCTCCCTATGCGAAGGCGATCGTGTTTCTATGACGGGTCCGCTCGGCAATGGGTGGGCGGATTTTTTGAAGGATGTTCCGCGTAACGGAAAGCCAAT
>QMCE01000157.1_pt1 | contig 32232 bp, 25 predicted proteins | sample 1821851 | NCBI WGS metagenome assembly QMCE01 (sample SAMN09453174, study PRJNA476694) | Termite gut metagenome, whole genome shotgun sequencing project. | isolation source: worker | host: Odontotermes sp. | place: South Africa:Pretoria | collected 2016-01-28 | reverse complement strand
GTTTTTAGCTATTTACAGTCTTGCCTCGATCAGTCGCGAAGGGGGCAAAATGCGACGCATGACTATCCTGGGCGATATTCTCACACGGGCGTTGTTGGCCTTGTACGTAGTTTGTGCCGTCTGCTGGGTGGCACGCGACCACGAGTTCGAGGCTCGATGGCAGGAATTGTACAAGAGGTCGGTCGGAGGTGCGACTCGCGAGGTGATGCCCGAATACGAGAAACTATACCGCAACTGGAACGGCGATCCGTTTTTTCTATATAATTACGGAGCAGAGTTGAACATCATACGGGACTACGAGGGGAGCATCAGAGTATTGAACGACTGCGAATCATATCTCGACAACCTGAATGTGCAAATGCTTCTCGGCGACAATTATTACGGTCTCGAGGAGTGGGACAAAGCGGCGACATGCTATAAAAGAGCGGCAAATATGTGTCCGAACAGATTCTTGCCGCTACAAGGACTGCTTAGGACTTATGTTTCGTCTGATGATCATGAGTCGGCAATTCTCGTTGCAAAACATATCATACAGAAGGAGGTCAAAATACCTTCGTATACGGTATCTTTGGTCAAATATGAGGCCGAGCATTTCCTCGAGAAAAACGCAGGCAATAGATAATAATCCATTAAAAATAACACATATGAAGAAGTTGTTGGCCGTAGTGCCGTCGTTATTGGCCATTCTGGGAATGTATTCGTGTGATCGCAACAAGAAACCCGATCTCAGGCTGTCTACCTACGTTTACCAGATCGATGTAGACGACAGAGACAGGCTTTACGAAGGATCTACAATAATCTCGAACCGCGGCAAGGGCAAACTAATGATTGACTATGTAAATACAGGTTGCAGCTGTACAAATGCGGTTTTCCACAAACGTGAGTTGAACCACAAAGATACCACCGAGATAAGATTCTCATACGACCCGAGAGGCAAAAGTCCGGGCAGACACGAGCAGTTCATAGTAATCAAAGCGAATACGGACTCTCTGGTGCACCTGATGAAACTGGTCGTCGACATAAAAGAATAGCCGCTCTGTATCTGGTAAGCGTTCGGTAAAGTACATACCTCTCACAATATGTACTTTGCCGAACGCTTACCATACTCCCGGTTTTTGCTCATGGGCATCGGTCAAACCGGGAGCGCCTTAAACTATGACATTGCATATGTTTTTACCGGCCGGAACCACCGTGTTCGGCAGTGGCGTTTATGTAATCGCGCGCCTCCTTTCGGGCGAACAGTGTGGCCGAGTTGGTGGCTTTGAATTTGCGGTCGACAAGGTAGTTCGCCCAGTGCAGAGCCTCGGTCATACGACCCTCGCGGCGATAAAAGTCGAATAGCTCGTAGGCCGGTGTGGCGTAGGCCGGTGTCATGCCAACAGCCGTCACGAGACACTCCTCGGCCTCCGTTGTGCGCCCGACGGCATAGTAACACTTCCCCAAATTGACCAATAACAGCGACGAAGGAGCGATGCGGGCAGCCTGTTCGAAGACCGGTATGGCCTCGTCGTATTTTTTTTCTTTATACAGCAGCTCTGCCCGGTAATGCAGATGATCGGGGTCGGAGGTCGTTCGGGGATCGACATAATTTCTCGTCGCCACTGCCACGAACAGCACTAATCCGGCAATAGCCCCGATCCTGAGCGGCATCTTCGGCGCAACGACCCTGAGCGTCCGGCTATCGCACGCCAACATCGCCGCCAAAACAACGAACAACAGCCTCAACGGATAGACACTCGCCGGATAGCTGAAAAATCCGAACACCAGCCACGCCACAAATCCGGCACGTACAAACCTGTTCCGCACCCCTGCGATAAGACACACTATCAGCGCTCCAAAAACCAGAAATCCGACCGCACCATACTCACACAGAACCCTGACCGGCTCGCTGAATGCATAGGCGACATTATCGGCCAACAGGGACTCGGCAGACATCAGTTTGTCCTCGAAGTACCCGGATTGATGATACATATATTCGCGTTGGAATGCTCCGGGGCCGTTGCCGCACACAGGCTCTTCGGCAAACAGCGATGCCGAGGCTTTCCATATCAACACCCGTCCGTCGGCCGACGCAGGTCTGAGAAAGTATGATCCGGCGCATAGAGCTATGGCTGCAATGCCCGATACCGCAACTGTCCGCATATTTAGTCGGGGCAACAAACACACCGCCGCACCCACACAAACAGCCACCCAGGAAGCCCTCGATCCCGACAAGACGATCAACACAAGGGTCGCCAAAAACCCCAATGCCAGCCATATCCTGCCCCGGCCTCTCCAAAGATAAGGATACACGAACAACGTCACGGCAAGGAATCCGGCCAACGGCCCCGGATTGCGGAAACTCCCCGTAAAGGAAAAGAGCGAGTGCCCGGACACAGCCACACCTGCCAATTGCGCTCCACACAAAGCCGCCTGCAAAAGCGCCCCCAGTAGAACGAACTGCACAATCCGTTTAACATCGCCGACATTCCGCACCACGAACCACACCACACAAAGCCCCACGAACTCATCAATACGTTCCGCCATGATCAGCCCTCGCGAAGATATCAGGTAACTCCACGCAATCCACAGCACACACATCCCCGCCAAAGCATCGCCAACCGTAACACAAAAACTATCTCGCCACAGACGAACCGCTGCACCCAGCACCCCGGCAACAACAAGACTCAACACTCCCAACCCATCGTCTATCCCACACAAAAAAGGATATGACGCTAAGAGCAGACCTATAATATAGTCGGGGAATCTTTTCACGATAATCGTAATTTGCATCGCTTCATGCTCCTTGATCTCTGATTCGATAAGAGCATCCGACTATCGACGATCCACGAGATTGTTCCTCGCATCGGGAGAGTGTTCAAGCACAGGGGCGACAGTCATACAAGTATTCAACTCCGGGCATTCGCCACAGGTACCAAAACCCTTCTCGAGAGCACACGAACGGATCCCGCACATGGCGCAGAAACCGAATTTAACCCCCTCGCTACGACATCCGAGGCAGTTGATAGTCTCGGCAGTGATCTCGGGAGTGTTGTTCATTTCGCTCCATTTACGGGCGGTCTCCTCGCGCAGGCGGTCGTCGTTATTAATGGTGGCAATGCGGGCATCGCACGCCTCGCAGTCGAGTCCACAACAGGCAATAAGTTGTTTCATAATAAAAATCCTTTGTGCAATAAATAGTTGTTATCGTCTATCCCCGGAGGCTCGTAAAGCATCTACTACACCACAATCGCGAGACACGATGCCACCTCTTTTCCAGTTCCTGGGTAGTAAGAAATCGCTCCCGCTCCGAATAAAGGGCGGTGTTTTCGATATGGTTTGTAGTTCCTGTTCGGTTTTTGGGGCGAGTAGCTCTTCAAAATTGGCTTTCATAGCGGCAATGCTAAGATTTTTATGCAGGCAAAGTTAGCAGATTTTCGCAGATCGTATGCAATATCGGGTCAAATATGCCGGTCATAATACACATACTCTGAGAAAAAACTCCTATTTTTGTTGTTACGATAAGGGAAAAACTTATGAATAAAAAGGTCGCTGAAGCTATCGCCGGGCTCATACCCCGCACAATGGCCCGAAACCGTTGGCGCGGGATCCTGAGGTATGGCCCTGTCAATGCCCTGAAACTTCTTGCGAAGTTGCGTCGCGAGCGTTCTACGCCTGTGCGTTACTATCTGGCAGTGTGCGCGATAGCAAAGAACGAAGGCCCCTATTTCGAGGAGTGGATAGAGTGGCATCGCCGGATGGGGGTCGAGAAATTCTATATCTACGACAACGAAAGCACCGATAACACGCGCGAGATACTCGCTCCATACATCGAGTCGGGGCTTGTAGACTACGTCTATTGGAAGGGGCAAAAGCAGCAGCTCAAGGTATACGACAACTGCTTCGATCGGCATCGTTTCGAGGCACGTTGGATTGCGGTGATCGACCTCGACGAGTTTATCGTACCGGTGAGAGACCGAACTATCCCCGATTTTCTGCGCCCGTTGGAGAAATATCCGGTGGTAGAGATCAACTGGCTGGTCTACGGCAGCAGCGGCGCACAGACCAAAGAACCGGGGGGAGTCATGGAGAGATTCCGTCGCCATTCGGAGCCGCAGCACTATCTGAACAGATTCGTAAAGAGCATAGTCGACCCCCGGCGCGTCTTCACCATGACGGGTTGCCACGAGGCGGCGCGCATATCGGGGTATCCCGTTGATCCGCACGGCAACCGCATAAAGATCAATTATCGCGACCGCGATCCGCAGCAGGACGTTATACGTGTCAACCACTACGCCGTGAAGTCATACGAGGAGTTCCTCTCTAAACGGGCCCGCGGCCGTGCCCGCATGGTGCGCCAACGCAGCATGGGCTACTTCGAGCGGTTCGACCTCAACGATATCGAAGAGTGAGTGTTAATTTCAGCAACCAGTGTCGTGCCATAAGATCGCTCGAGTTCATATTAAAAAAGACTTTCTGTTCCCAAGTAAAATAATACCCAAAAGTGATTCAAAGATTATTACTTTTGTAGAGTTTGGTTGCGCTCGACAAATGACTTCGATCCGAAAGATATCTGTCCGTATTCGCACTTAGAGATTGTTTTTCTATCAAAAATGAGGAACATAGCGGCAACTATATAGAAAACAAGCTCGGAAGAATCTATTGTAAAACCCTAATAACCCATAATAATTATACAATAAAACATGACCCTCAACCCACAACTCGACATGGCATACGATTTTCTCTCCTCCACGGGCGAGAACGTCTTCCTTACCGGGCGTGCGGGTACGGGCAAGACCTCTTTTCTGCGCGAATTTCGCGAGCGTTCACCCAAGCGCATGATCGTCGTGGCCCCGACGGGTGTCGCTGCTATCAATGCGGGCGGGACGACCATGCACTCATTCTTCCAGCTCCCGTTCGGCATCTTTATCCCCAGCGCCACACGGCAGCAGGAGATCCGCCGCTTCTCGAAGATCAAGATCGCGATAATCAAGAGCATCGACCTGTTGGTGATCGACGAGATCAGTATGGTGCGTGCCGACACGTTGGACAGCGTGGACGATGTATTGCGCCGCTTCAGAGACCGGTCCAAGCCATTCGGTGGTGTGCAACTGCTCATGATCGGCGACCTTCAGCAGCTCGCTCCCGTTACCAAGGACGACGATTGGGAGATCCTGCGCAAATATTATCCTTCGCCCTACTTCTTCGACAGCCAGGCGCTGAATAAGACCTCATACACCAGCATAGAGTTGCAGCATATCTACCGCCAGAGCGACTCGCATTTTATCGACCTCCTGTCGCGTGTGAGAGACAACAGGATCGACCACGACGTTCTGCAAACCCTCAACGAACGCCACCGCCCCGACTTCGATCCGCCCCAGAGCGAGGGATATATAACCCTTACGTCGCACAACAACACCGCACGGCGAATCAACGAGGAAAAACTGGCCGCAATCCCCGAGCGTGAATATGTATACCATGCCGATATCGAGGGTGATTTTCCGGAGTATATGTTCCCCGTGGAATCGGAACTGCGCCTCAGGAATGGCGCGCAGGTGATGTTCACCAAGAACGATCTGTCGACCGAGAAACGCTTCGTGAACGGCACGATAGGTACGGTGGTGCGTCTGGACGACGACTCGATAGAAGTGCAACCCTCGGCCGGAGGGGAGCCGATATGTGTCGAAAAAGCCGAATGGGAGAATATCAAATATTCGTTAGACCCCGACACAAACCATATCGTCGAGCAAAACGACGGTCTTTTCAGGCAATATCCGCTTAAAACGGCGTGGGCGATAACGATCCACAAAAGCCAGGGGTTGACGTTCGAGCGTGCGATCATAGATGCTGCCGACTCCTTTTCTCACGGTCAGGTCTACGTTGCACTCAGCCGTTGCCGCACTCTCGACGGGATGGTGTTGCGCACTCCGCTACGCCGCGAGGCTATAATCAGCGACACCACGGTTGACGGATTCTCGCGACAGGTGGAACAGAACCAGCCCGACAGTCACGCCCTCGCCGCTTTCCGCAAACAGTATTACCGGACCATGTTGTGCGAATTGTTCGATTTCGACCGGCTCTCGAGAGTGTGGTACGAGGCAGGGTACTATATGGAAGAGAACCTTGCACGCCTATATCCTAAACTCGTGGAAAAATGGAGCGATACCGCCACGTCGATCCGCACGGGCGTCGTAGAAGTTGGAGCAAAATTCAGGAGTCAGATCGTGCATCTGATGCATGAAAATGGAGATTATTCTTCCGATCCCGTGCTTGCCGAGAGGGTGCGCAGGGGTGCCGATTATTTCCTCGAACATTGTGCGCCGCTGTCGTTGCTGCTCGCGGAGGTCGCCGGATCGGCAATAGACAACAAGGAGGTCCGAAAACGGCTGGGCGATCTGCTGGATCGTGTCGGCAAGGAGTTGCGCGTGAAGCTGTCGACCCTCGAAGTTGCGCACGGGCAGTTCACCGTACAGTCATACATAGAGGCGAAGGGCGCCGCCATAGCTGCAACGGAGTCTAAGCCCAAGACAAAAGCGCCTAAAGCATCCAAAGCGGCAGCAGAGGGTAATAACGACATCCTCGACCCGGAGCTGTTCGAACTGCTGCGCGAATGGCGCAATAAACTGGCTGTGGAGCAGAATGTCCCCGCCTACGTAGTCGCCACGCAGAAGGCCATTATCGGCATTTCGAACACTATGCCCACGACCGAAACGCAATTAGGCTCGATCAGGGGCATAGGCCCTGTGTTCATCGAAAAATATGGCGAACAGGTGCTCAGAATAGTCGAAAAATACAAACTCGGGAAATGATATGAAAAATCAAATTATTGCCGACCTGCGGCAGGAATTACACGATCGCGCCGACGACAAGATCGCCGAATCGGGCAAACGCTTCTTCAAAGAGGAGGTTAAAATGTACGGCATGAAAAGCGCCGAAGTCGGCAAGATCGGGAAACAGTATTTCCAAAAAATCAAGCATCTGCCGAAACAAGACATCTTCGAAATGTGCGAAGAGCTCTGGAAGTCGGGATACAGCGAGGAGGGCTCCATAGCCGCCGACTGGTCGTACTATATCTACAAGCAGTATGAGCCCGCAGACTTCGAGGTTTTCGATCGCTGGATCAGAGCATACGTCACTAATTGGGCGAAATGCGACGTGTTGTGTAACCATACTGTCGGCACGTTCGTCGAAATGTATCCGGAGTATATCGCCGAGCTGAAGAAATGGGCGCGGTCAGACAATCGCTGGGTAAAGCGTGCCGCCGCCGTTTCGCTCATTATTCCCGCACGCAAGGGGATGTTCCTGCAAGATATTCTCGAGATTGCCAACATGCTGCTGCTCGATCCCGACGACCTTGTGCAGAAAGGTTACGGCTGGATGCTCAAGGCGGCAAGTATGAGTGAGTCGTTCGTAAAAGGTACTCCCGAGAAGAAACGCGAGCATCTCGATGCGGTTTTCGACTTCGTGATAAAACACAAAGCCGTTATGCCCCGAACCGCCCTGCGCTACGCCATCGAACGGATGCCCGAGGAGATGAAAAAAGAGGCTATGAGTAAATGATGCACGATCGACGGGGGCTCACCTCGCAAAGCGATAGTCTGTAACGAAGAATAATTTGTCTCAACGCGATTTTTTGCCCCCTGAGAATCGCGTATTTGAAAAAGCAAATGTAGGGGATACGTATATAATCGACAAAAAAAGAGTCCGTCTCGGAGTTTTGAGACGGACTCTTCTTTGCGTTGATTATTCCTGTAAAAGGTCGAAACTACGAAATTGATCGCGATATTCTGTCAGGAGATATACTACTATGACAGAAGTGCTACTTTCCACGTAATCGATGCTTAAAAACGCCTTAGTTCTTCGGTCTATAAGACACTTGCCGTGGGTTATGCACATGCCTGATAGATGCTGTCTACGGTTTTGTGTCGCCTTAAACTATGACCTCGCCTCTGTTGTCCTGGAGATTCATGGCTCGGTTGAATATCTATGTGCTATTAGCAACAGAATTCACAGAGATTTAGCCGTCTCGGTTGCAATTTCCTGCCCTACGACCATGCCGGGGCTGCTACTCTATCAACTTCGACAGGGTCTGGTCGAGATTTTCAGCTGTCAGGGTACCGTCGGGAGGGACAACTATCTTGCCCGAGGGATCGACCAGCAGCATCGTCGGCATCTGCGACACGCCATAATATGCCCGGACAGGACAATCCCATCCACTCAGCGACGACACATGAACCCAGCTCAGATCGTGGTTGGCTATGGCTCCTATCCACGGTTCGCGCCTCGTGTCGAGCGATATGCCGATGATCGTAAATTTGTCGGCATATTTAGCCTGTACTTCGCGCAAAACAGGTGCGGCACGCAGGCATGGCATACAAGTCGACGACCAGAAATCGAGCAATACCCATCGCCCGGCATAGTCGTTCATCCGGACCTGGGTTCCATCAGGTGCGGGCAGGGTGAACGGCATCGCCTGTGCTCCGGCACGGGTACGGACACGCAGCTCGATGCTCTCGCGCACCCGCATTCCGAACAGCGAACTCTTGATCTCGGGACTCAACGCCGAGAACAGCTCTTCGATTTGCTCGTCTGTACGCCCGAATGTGGTATTACCCAATATCGCCGCCGAGACCATCGATCCGGGGTTCGCCGCTATCAGTCCGGCCGTCTCGGCGCGGAATCGGTCGTTATTGGCCGCATATGCACTCTGGAGCTCCTTGGTCAATACCGTATCTGCCATCGACCTGCGGATCTCTGTCCCCAAGCGAATATTATCGACCAACGAGCGCGCGGCCATATCGTTAAAACGCTGATATAAAGCCTGATCGGCACCCCCGGTAATCTTTACTGAGCGACCCAGTTCGTCGGCCATGTTGGTAATCACCATGGTTATCGGGTCGGCATCTATCCATACGCGATGAATCCCTACAGGACTCCCGAGATCGACCTGATATTCACCTACTCCGGCAACCCTGCCCCGCATAACGACCTCGCCATTGGCTACAACGGCGGAATCGATGAATGTTGCCACGCCACCCAAAGGCTGTTGCCTCAGGTAGATAGTGCGACCTTCGGCATCGGGGAATCGGACCGTTATGAGGTAATCCGTTGCCTGTGCTCTCGCCACACAGGCGAGAGCACATAGCATAACTGACATAATTATCTTTCTCATGGCACCACGGGTAGAGTTACACGGTCGCCAAGCACCTCGGGATCGAGACCTTTATCTTCGAGCACCCGTCGCAGTATGGCCAGCCTCTCCAGAACCACCGGCCATGCGCCGAAGTTCCATGCCGACGATCCGGTGGTTTCGAGTTGGGCCTGGGTGTAGTTGACAAGATAGTTGATGTAAGCTGTCAGATCGGCCTGCCGCGTAGGCACCGCAAAGCTGTCGAGGAACGTACCGGTCAGGAAGCCATCGAGATTACGGGGCGCCACCGACATGATATTGTAGGCATATCCCCATGCGTTCAGCCAGTTGGTAATGCCGAATGAACGCGGATCGTACTTCTCGGCACGCTGCCGCCACAGACTCTCCTGCGACTTCACGATATCCCACGCATTCACCTGATCGGCATAGAACGCAACCATCTCGTAGTCTGTCCTCGGCGGATTGGTAAACCACGGGATATAGCTCTGGAGTACGGGATACTGCGCGGTATAATTATTCAGTATCCAGATGTTTTTCTGTATGTCGATCCAGCTCACATCGGGGAGTGCCTTTCTCACTATATTCTCCGACCACATGGTGCTCAGGCCGCCGGGGGTCGACCACGGATCGGTGAGTTCATACGGCAACAACAACTCCTCGGTAACCGCATAGAAAGGAGCCAACTCCTCGGTCCATGCACGACCCACACTATTGGCGATCACCTCGGTTCGATACGACTTCTTATTGTTATTGACCGTCATCTGAACCAACATCGACGGCATCATGCCGGTGTAGGAGTTGATAGTCAGCACATTATTAGCGCGATAGACACGGATAACGCCGCTATTCAACGTCAGGCTACCCGCAAGATATATCACCGGAATGTCGAGCTCTCCCCTCTTTGCCATGGGCAGCAGGTCGGTTTCGATCATGTTGAGGATGTACATCAACTCGGCCTTTTCTGTCGCGACCCAATGCTGCACGGGTGTGACCACAGCCGAGGTGCCTCCCGTTCCGGTCATATCTTCGGTGGGATAGATCATCTGGTAGCTCAACACCGGCTTGCCATTCTCGTCGACAACGCCGTAGTCTACACTGCCCAGCGTATCGGTATAGAAGATCGGCACTCCATACTCGCGATACAGATCCCATATCTTTTGATCCACCTCGTCGGGATCGACCGGTTCGGTTATCTCGAGCCAGTTTCTCTTCACCTCCGATGGTTCGGGAGTGGGCTCTTTTGTGCACGCCGCAAAGGTGAGAACGACACCTGCGACAAACAATAATATATTTTTCATGGTGGTTATTGAATTAATGTCTGTTCAAATTTTCTTGTCGAAGCTATACAAGAGTGTTTTTTGTCTCCGATACTCTCTATTTCGATGCTAATGGCCGCCATTCTTCAGCGAGAACCGTTGCAAAACAGCGATAAAAAGCATTGAAGAACAACAAACTCTCAGTATTGGTCGAGCGTTACACCGATGGTGCGGTCGAGATTGGTGATCTCGGGCCAGTTGAAGTCTATCTCACCCGGCGGAATGGGGAGCACCCACTGCCCTTTGGTCGTCGCGCTGTACGATTCGAGAGTATAGCTTCCTCTTACCGAAGTGGTATTGCTCTCGGTGGCATGGTACTGGTGGGTGATCGAAATGGTCTGAGGATGCACCGTGTTCACGGCATATCGCCTCAGGTCGAACCACCGATGCCCTTCGAAGCATAGCTCCTTGCGCCTTTCGTTACGTATAAATTCGATCAGAGCATCACCGCCTGCCGGGATCGCGGGAGGATTGGTGTAGCGTGTATTTACAAACTCGGTTATTGTCTGCAACGCCCCGGCATCACCCGCAAGGGCCTGTGCTTCGGCCTTGTTGAGGATCACCTCCGATGCGCGCAATACTCCGCATTCGCTGAATTCTGGTTGAACGATATTGGGTCCCAATTCAGAGCCGTCCAAAGGATCGGTCTCGTTGACCATGGCATCGAGCAAGGGTCGGAATTTGCGGGCCATCGGAGCGCCAATGTTGTACGACAACGTGAAGAATGCCGAAAGACGCACATCGTCAGTTGTAAAAAGTCCGAACAGTTCGTCGTCGACACAGTAGGCGCTCGTGCCGATAATGATGTCGAACGAACCGTCGTATATGGCATCCGAGCTACCCGTGCTCGACATTAATCGCTCTATACCCTCGGCCTGCCCCGTATTGTTGCGACCTTGGGCAAAAATTATTTCGGAATTCGACTTGTTGAGGAAAACCTCGCCCTGCCCCACGGGATATACCGACGCAAGATCGTAGAGGTTGAGATTCTCGACGCCATTGGCAGCCGCTATCGCATCGCTGTACCGCTCCATATAGAGGTAAACCCGGCTTTGGAGCGCCCGCACTGCATCGGCACTCACCTTGAACGGCGACTGGCCGTAATTACCCGATATCTCGAAAAGCCTCGCCGCCTCGACAAGGTCTTCCACTATGCGATCATAAATATACCCTGTGCTCTGGCGCACCTGCTTGCCCTGATCGACCTTCGAACTACCCTTATACGGCACACCCAACCCCATCTCGGGATCGCTTTTCGAATACGGTTCGCCATATACATTCACCAGTTGGAAATAGTTCAACGCGCGCAGGAAATGGGCAGACCCGGTAACGTATGCCACTTGCCGATCGCTGCCGTCGAACTCCTTTGCGTTCTCGATAATTGAGTTCGCCACGGCTATGATCTCGTAAAACTTATCCCACTCGTGCACAATAATATTCGATGGCGCCGACGCCGTATAGTTGGTGAACGGATCGCGATGCCAACGGAACATTCCGGCTGCACTCATCAGTGTGGCATTGTTGTTTATGGACATACCCGAGGTGCTATAATACAGTTCCTTGCTCTCGTCGGCCAACAGGTGTAGATAGTTGCCCATTTCGCCCGACTTCATAAGAGCACTGCCGTAGAGCAACTCCTCAAGATCGGCCGGAGATTCGACATACGAGGCATTCTGGGAGTGTTCTTCGAGAAACTTCGAGCAACCGGCAAGTCCCGTCACGAGAACCGCCACTCCAAGGATCAATATCTTTTTCATCTTTGTCATCGTCATTAGAAGTTAACATTCAGGCTTAGCGAGAAACTGGGACGCGGGGTGAGATTGATCACGTTCGATGCTCCGAATTGCGTCGGATCCTGTCCCTTGAGTTTTTTGTCGCATATCGTAAAGAGGTTCATGGCCGAGAGTGCGATATCGGCGTGGGCCAGACCAACATGGCTGAGAAGTCGCTCAGTGAAACTGTATCGCAATACTATCGACTGCAATTTCAGATAATTGCCGCTTGCCACTCTAAGATTCGAGTTGTCGTACATCTGGTACAGGCTCGGACGCGCACTGCCTCCGCCCATAGTCGGCGCCCATGGTTCGTCGCCCCACCAGCCTCTCTCGGTGGCCGACATACCTACAACGGGAATGTCGGTATAGAGCTCATCGCCCGGATTACGCCAACGATCGACAAACTCGGCACGCACATTCTCATGAGGCATTGGTACATTACCGCCCGCCGAGGAGTGGAGTTTCAACATACGGAGTTTGCTGCCCAAGCTGTAAGAAAGATTTAACGAGAGCGACAGATTGCGATAGGCCACATAGTTGCTGATACCGCCCTGAATAACCGGATCGCGGGGCCCTGCCTCCTCGAGCAGCATCCACCACACTTCTTTGTTGTCCTCTGCGGCGGCTTCGGTGTATAGCAATGTGAGGGCCTCTTTATTGCCCTCTTCGAGACCCACGAATGTCGGACGGCCCAGGTGGTTCAGTCCCGCATAGCGGAAAGAGTAGAACGTGCTCAAAGGTTTTCCCGCGATATATGCCTTTCCGTCGAGCACCTGTTCGAGAGTGATCTCATCCTGCAACAGACGGTTGTTCTGGCTCAGTTTGCGATTCAACAGTTGGTTCACCGCCTGTCCGATCTGGGGATCGATACGCCATACCCAACCACGCCTGCCTTGCGAGTCGATGCCCTGGTTTATAGGCTGGAAGTTGAGCGACAATTCGATACCCTGGTTCGAAACGTCGCCCGCGTTGACCATATACTCCGGCACACCGTTGACCGTCGACACACGCTTGCTCAACAGAGCGTCGGTTGTTTTCTTGTGGTAGTATTCGATCTGTCCGTTAAACTTGTTGTCCCACAGGCTGAAGTCGAGACCCACGTTGTATGAGCGGGTCCTCTCCCACTTAAGGTCGGGATTGGGGTAATTCCTTATCGTCGATGTGAACGAACCGTACTTGTCGTTATAGGATCCTTTTGTGATGGTTACCCGCGTGGGCTGATTGGTGTGCATGTTGCCCTGAATACCGTAAGAGGCTCTGAGTGCCAATACTTCGACCCACGGTGTATTTTCGAGCAGATCGCGGTCGATGTTCCACCGGCCCGAGACCGACCATATCGGCATAAATTTCTCATTACTCCGGCTACCGAAGGCGTTGCTCCAATCCGATCGGGCGTTTAAGTTAAGGATATACCGCTCGTCGTAGGCGTAGGTGGCTGTTGCGATTAGTGACGACAGGTTTGTGAGCGACTCTGTGAACACTGGCGACCCGCTCTGTGCGAGTCACGATGTGAATGCCGGATAGTTAGTCGAGTTCATTCCGGTGAAGTTGGGGAAAGTGCGTCCGCGATCTTTGAAATATCCGCGATGCTCCTGCCTGTCTCCCGTATATTTGGTCGACTCTACCTCACCCACCAGCATTGCGTTGAAGAAATGCTTGCCCGACTGACCGAAGTAATCGCTGTAATCGACCTGTGCGCGCAAGGTGTAGGAGTTGGCATTGGTATGATCGCCTATCAGGACTCCGCCGAAAGGCATCATAGAGTTCTGCCCGCCGTCGCCGCGCAGGTTGGCCGAGTGGAACGAATTCTCGCCATACCACTCATCCTGCGTCGTGTTGCTGTATTGATACGACCCCAACACCTGTGCCCGTATCTTTTCGCTGATCCTGTATTGCAGATTGGCATTGAGCGAGATCATGTTCTGGTCGATGTCGAGCGACGAGTTGCTCATCTCGTTGTGAATATTGTAGGGCAGGCTGCCACTGCTTCCGGTGCGGGGATAGTACCACAAGCTGCCATCCTCGTTATAGAGACCTATGGCGCGATTCATGGTCGAAGCGTAGCTCATCACATTGAGCTCCGTGGGGACATACTTTTTGTCGTTCACACTGGCCTGCATGCCCACCTGGATGTTAAAACGCCCATGCGATGAATTCAATCGTGCACTGGTATTGTAGCGTTTGTCGCTCTCGCCGCGAATGTTGCCCTGAGTGTCGGCATAGCCGAGCGAAACATAGTAGCGCGCAACTTGCGAACCTCCGTTCACGCTCAGCGTGTGGGTTTGTGAGAAAGTATCGCGGGTCAGTATGTCGAGCCAGTCGGTGTTCAATGTCTCATAATAGTTCGTCAGTCGCACATACTCGTCGAAGTCGATGGCTCCGTATTTGAAGTAGTCGAGATATGCACCCTCGTATCCGGGCCAATTCCAATTCTCGGTATAGCCTTGTGCACCGTAGCCTATTCCTTTTTCGATAAGCTCACGCGACAGATCGACACGTTGGGCCGAGTTCATCATGTTGAACCCGCGATCGGTGTACCGCGGACGCATGCTCACTTTACTGTCGAAGCGGTAGCCTACTTTGGGAGCCCCTGCCTGTCCTTTTTTGGTCGTCAACACGATTATACCGTTCGCGGCGCGTGCACCGTAAAGGGCTGTCGCTGCGGCATCTTTCAGGACGTCGATACGCTCTATATCGCTCGGACTGATACCCATAAAGGCGTTGCCGAGCAGATTAACGAAATCAGGATCGTTGATCGTATTGGGATCGATATTCACAGGATCGGCCTGCACGATGCCATCGACAACCAACAGCGGCTGCTGGTTACCCACGATGGTCGATGTTCCGCGCACACGCAAACGAGGCGTCACTCCCGGCTGACCCGATGTTTGGGTAAAGAACAGACCCGGAATGCGGCCCTCCAAAAGATTGTCGACCGTGGTCATGCCCGGAAGATCGAGATCCTCCATCTTTCTCGACACCACAGAACCAGTCATGTTCCGCCGCGATACGTCGCCGTAACCCGTCACCACAATGTCGTCGATCTCGTGCACAGCTTCTTCGAGGGTGATATTGATCGTCTCCTGACCGGTGTAATCAACCTCACGTGTGTTCATGCCGATCATCGAGAACACAACCACCGGCGTCGCATTCGGCCGCTCGGCAGGGTCGAACCTCAACACATATCGACCGTCGACATCGGTGGCCGCTCCCCGGCGCGAGAGTTTTATTTGCACCGATACTCCCGCGAGCGGTTTGCCCGAAATGTCGGTAACACGACCTGTAATACGCACCGCCCTCGACACTTCCTGCTGTACGCTCTCGACAGGCGAGATGACGATAGAATTGCCATTGGTACGATAGGTATATTGTGACCCAAGAATCGCATCCAGAAGTTCCTCGGCCGTCATCTCTCCGGCGGGCAGGGTCACCATACGGCCTGGGTTCAGCTCATCGTAGTCGTAAAAGATATCGAAGCCCGATTGCCTCGAGATACGATCGAAGACCTGTTCGACACTCATACGCGTGGAGGTCAGAGTGACCGTGCGATTGAGCTGCGCCGCCGCTGCGCTCAGACCCGTAATGCCCGTAAGAACGAGCATAAACGTGCCGAGCAGAACGCTACGATAGTCAATTGTTTTCATATTTATTTAGTTTTGGGTTTGTATGCTGTTACATTGCGTCCGCTTACCTCGAAACGGATGGCCCCTGTTTGTTCGAGCAGTTCGAGCAGTTCGTTCAGGGGGCGCCGCTTGTCGATGGTTCCCGAGAAGCGCATCGAGGCGATAGACGGATCGGTATAATCGATCTCGAAATCGTACCACAACGACATCTTCCCGGCGATCCTCTGCATGGTCCATCCTACGAACCACACCTTGCCATCCATCCAGCCGGTGATACGCTGTACATCGACCTCGGTAGTCTGCATAACGCCTCCCTCGGTGTCGACCATGCACAGTTGTCCGGGCACCAATGTCGCGGCGGAGTTCTCTGATCTCACCTCCACCGAACCCGAAACGAGCGCTGCAGCCATCATATTACTGCCGGAATACGCCTCTACATTGAACTCCGTGCCGAGAGCCGTCACCCGATATTCGCCCACGTGGACATGGAATGGTCGCCGCGAGTCTTGTGCGACATCGAAAAATGCCTCGCCATCGAGCTCTATATCGCGGCTATAGGGTCCGAAATAGTCGGGGAAACGGATGGTGGTGTTAGAATTGAGCCATACGTGTGTTCCGTCGGGCAGAACAATAGAATAAGAACCTCCGCGAGGCACGGCAAGCGTCACTTCGGGGACAACCTCTGTCGGCGTGCTGACACTTTCGTAATATATAGTGGCGTCAAGAGTATCGTTACGGAGTGTACTGCCCCCCAGACTGATCTTCGGCATGTTGCGTTCTATACCCACGCACTCCCTGCCGTCGATGGCCAGCGTCATGACGTCGTTCCCGGGGAGAGAGTATATTACAGATTTGCCATGCCATGGAGATGGAAAGATCACAAAAAGGGCAACCACTGCAGCGACCATAAAGCCTGCCGTAGCGACAATGATCTTGCGCCGCCTGTCTTTTCGGGGATGTGTGGCCCGCCTGATACGGTGCCATAAAGATTCGAGGTCGAATTGCCTCACAACGGAGTCGAAATCGCTCTGTTCGCTACCCTGGGCATAGAGTTGCCCGGGCTCAGATGTCGAAGCCTCATCGAGGATCTCGCGCACCCTTTCGGCGGCCTTTCCGATAGCCCTTCGGGCCGAAGTATCGTTAACCATACATTAAGTATGTGTAACGACTTTGTAATACGGGTGAGTGTAGCTCCTAAAAAGATAGCGTGTTTTTAACGCATACATGTAGTATGTATCCTCAGAACAGATTGCTTACAAAAGCAGGAATATCGCCCTGAGATGCCCTAATTTCTCGCGCAGAGTGCGGTAGCCGCTTTTTTTCAGGGTCTTTATCGTATTCGGCGAGACACCCAATATTTCGGCTGTCTGCGCCACAGACAGGCCATGCATGCTGAGTTCTATTATTTGCCGCGTTTGTGTGGGCAATTCCATCACTACATTGCGTATCTCGCCGCATATCTCGGCCGTAATGATCAGTTGCTGATCGGGCTCGGGCATTATTTCGAGTTTGTCGAGGATTTTGCGGCGCAATCCTTTCGTACGGATATAATTGCGGGTATGGTTATGCGCGATAGTGAAAAGCCACGCCTTGAGATCGATCACATCGGATATCTTTTCGCGATTCTCCCACAGAAAGACCATCGTCTCGTGAACTATATCTTCGCTGGCGTCGTGCTGCCTCACCAATCGGTGGACATAATAGAGCAGTCGCGGCGCAAGGGCATCGTAAACCCTCTTGAACGCCTCGACATCGCCCCGGGCCAACGCATCGATATCGTAGCGAGATAAAGTCATAAATACAAAGATAGTTAATAACACTCAATTAGTATGACTATACCAGTAAGCACAACAGATCAAAAATCGAAAAATACAGTCTGCGCATTATGAGTAATCTGTTTTTTAGCTGACAGCGGCCGGGCCGAAACAATGCCGCATGTTGTTCTCAGATCGCTATAATTAAGCATACCGGGTTGTTTGCTGTAAATTCGTATATAATTTTTATCTTTGCTTGCTATTGCAACATTTCTGATTATCGAATTAAATATAAGCTATGATCAAACGCATTCTGATACTATTTTGTGCACTTCCCATGGTGGCATGGGCTCAGAAACCGGCCGACGCCGCCAATCCCGACTGGCAGGCCGAGATACCGCGGATAGTGTTCCCGGACAAGGAGCTGGTCGCTCTGTACGAAAAGACGTGGGAGATAGCTGCCGACCGTGTGCGCACAGGGCCCGAAGGACTGCCCGCCTCGCCATACCTCGACGAAAACTGTTTCGACGACCAGATATGGATCTGGGACGCCTGTTTCATGGTTATGTTCTCGCGCTATGCTCCGGCGGCATATCCGGGCAAGCAGACGCTGTACAACCTCTATCTGCCTATCCACGAGAATGTGCCGACGCCCCTGCGCATACATCTCAGGGACAACCCGCCGCTCTTCGCATGGATAGAGTACAACAACTACATTTTCTCGGCCGACCGCGGGCATCTCGACGATGTGTTTATCGACAAAAAATTCCTCCAGCGCCATTTCGACTACTTCAACAACCTCGAACACGGCAATCGCCAGCCGAAGATCAGTCCCAATCCCATATTCCTGAATCCGCGAAAGGGCGCCGACGGCAAGATCGAGGGCTATACATGGACAGGCGGGGCGAGCGGCATGGACAACACCGTCCGCGGTCGCGATGCCGGGGGTTACGACAAGATATTGTGGATCGACGCCATCAGTCAGCAAGCCCTGTCGGCGCTCTACATATCGCGTATTTATGGCCTCTACTCGATGAAGAAAGAGCAACGCGTGTGGAAAAAACGCTACGAACAACTCAAAAAAACAATCAACGAAAACTACTGGGACGAGAGCGACGGTTTCTACTACGACATCGACCGCGAGACCGGCGAGCCATGCCGCATCAAGACCCCGGCGTCGTTCTGGGCCATGCTGGCCGAGATTCCCGATGAGCGTCAGGCCGCACGCATGACCGAGTATCTGCGCTCGGGCGAGTACATGGGCGGCGACTACCCCTGGACATCGCTCTCGCGCGACGATAAAGACCATAACAGTGCAACGGGCGACTATTGGCGCGGCGGCGTATGGCTGCCAATGGTCTACATGGGCACCAAGGCCCTCGAGAAATACGGCTACTACGATTTGGCCGATGATCTGGCCGAGAAGGTAGTCCGCCAGCAGTTGCGCACCTACCACACCGTCGAGCCCCACACCATCTGGGAGGTGTACAGCCCCTCGTCCGACGCTCCGTCCACCGAAGTAGGCCACCGTGCGCGCCCCGACTTCTGTGGTTGGTCGGCACTGGGGCCCATCTCGCTGATGATCGAGAACATCATGGGATTCCGCCTGATCGACGGCACAAGCCGAATCATAGTATGGAACCCGAAGAAAGAGAACGGCACCCACGGCCTGCGCAACCTGAAGTTCGGCGGCATCGAGACCGACCTCGTCTACCACCCCGCAACCAACACCATCGCCACCGAGAGCAACGCACCCTATACCCTGATCGTCGGCGGCAAGAAGTTCGCCATTGGCCGTGGCAGCGGCTCTATATCGCTGCCAGGAGAGTATTAGTGACCCATCCGGAGCACTAAACAACAAAGCCGATCCCTGCACGTGGATCGGCTTTGTTGTGGAACCGGGGCAATCAACTGCCAGCTCCGGTGACAACCATAAATACAACGATATGCCCATTGTCGAGACTATACTGTCAATCAGGCCCGCATACCCCAAATCACCTCATGAATTAATAAGTAGAATGGCTTACCGCTACTAATACGTCAAAAAATAGTGATCATCACGCGGTTGCCGAGAAGTTATTATATCTTTAATCCTATAACAAACGCAAACAAAGCAATAACCTGAAAATAATAATTGCCAACCCGGCACGGCTTTAAAGATACGCACCAACAGAACCTCTGCTTCTTTCAATGGAAAATAGAGAATACCAGCGAAGATATGGGTGAGATTACAACCGTTTATACATCCCCCCAAAAAGTGTGGGCAGATGTTCTTTGGCTGGTATATAAACAGTTGCGCCGTATACTTTGTCGAAAGATTTCGAGCATCTGCTGAGGTATACGGCGCAACTGTTAGCGACATTTTTTTCTACTCTGCAACTACCCACGTTATCGGACAATCGCGGAGCTCGAACGTATAGGCGGGAGTATTGTGATCGATATAGAATGTCACATTGAGCGTTTGTGCATCTGCCGGAACACCGAGCATCTGTTGAAACGTAACTTCTACCGGTGTGTTGGGCACAAGGTCGTAGAGCGGATCTGCCGAACGCCTGGCCAATCCCAGTTCTTTGCCATTGTTTGTTTTTGCTTTTGAGATTATAGCCCATGCACCTGTCATACGCGGGCTGCTGAACATGGCAGTAACGTTGACCTTCAGCTCGACCGATCCCGATTCGGCATCGCCCAGACAACTAACCACCGACATCTTCCATGGTCCCACAGCGTTTGTAGGGTATACAAACAGTGCCTCTTTCGAAACGTTGAGTCCGGTGGTCGATTCTACGCCCTTTTTCAGGGCATTCATAAATCTACCTTTCTTCTGTGCCTGTGCACCGACACAAACCGTCAGCGCCAGGGCAATCATGATAATCTTCTTCATATTTGTTTTCTATTGATTAAGGTTGTCGAATTCGGCCTTGGTAATGAACTCTATACCGGTTAGGGTTGCGCGGTCGGCGGCATGGGTGTTCAGATTGAAGTCCATCACGTTCTGGTTATCGAGAATCACCTGACCGGCGCTGAACGACTGATCGCGATTTGCAAGCGGGATCGGCATGATCACGGCTCCCGCTCTCTCGAGCGTCGCACCGTCGGCTCCCAACAGGCGCACATATAGAGTATAGTCATACGACTTCATTGCCGGAACGGCCAGCGCATCTTTTGCTGTAACTGTAACGACCAGCCACGGGTCTCCGCGCAACTCGCCCACCTTTGCCGAAGCAGTGAACCACTGCTGCAAGTCGGCGCTGTAAGAGACCGGAATCTCTTTGCCGACCAACCCTGTGAGCTCGGCTTTAACATCGGCTTCGAATTTGTTTTTGAGTTCGTCGAGTTTGACCTCGCCCTCGTCGAACAGCTTTTGGACCTTATTGTAGTCCGTTTCGCCGGCAGCCATCATCTTATTGCTTTCGGTTTCGAGTTTCTGTTCGATGGCTGTTTTTTCGGCGTTGTAGCTGTCATACAAAGCGGGCAGTGAGCCTAAATAATCGTTCTTCGCCAGTTTGCTGCCGCCTTTGCCGCTTCCGCCGCCACATGAGGCAAACAATATTAAACAAGACAGAGTAAGTAAAAGTTTTTTCATAATGCATTAAATTTTAGCACAAAGTACGCAACAATATGTGTGCCGCCATTCACGGCTTTCCGTGAGCCGACAAGATTTCGGCTATCTTTTTATGTAATTCTTCGTCATCGAGCGGGAGTTGCACGATATGCTCCACTCCGAGCATTCGCAGAAAATGATAATACCGGTCGGGCATGGCCGGCGCAAGCACAAGAATAGGATAATCGTATGCAAACAAACTTATTTTCAAAGGCAACAGATAATCCGAATCGCATTCGTACTGCAACAACACGATCAGGTCGGGCGAATACTTGAGGCTGGCGAACATACCCTCCTGCGTGAGGTCGGCATAATACATATCCACCGGAAGAGAGAGCTTGCGGATATTGGCTTCGAATCCTTCGCGGATCTGATGCACCGTGCAGTGCACCAATAACCTCAGGCATTCACCTGCTTTATGCGAAGGGGAAGGTACTCTATTCCTCCTCGAAGTCAGATTGGGCTCTCCGTTGTCGGCAGATTTAGCCGATCCTGCTTGTGCACCACCGTGTGTTATCTTCTGTCTATATGCCATTTCACGGCAAAGGTCGGCATAAGACTCACAGGAATAATCACGGCTTTCCGCGAGTGCCGTTACTTAGGAGCGCTTGCAGACGCATCGACATCCACCCAACCGCGACTTATGGCTTTCATGATCAACTCGACAACATTGCGCACACCGAATTTCAGGAACAGCTGTTTTCGATAAGTCTCTACGGTATTGACACTGATGCCCATGTGTGCTGCTATTTCGGGAGTGTTCATTCCCTGTGTTATGGCCTTTAGCACCTCTAATTCCCGCTTTGTGGGAGTATCTTCCGAGAGCTCGGTATTTTTGGCGTTACGTAATTGGCGGCTTATATGTTCGAAACGGGGGCAACAATAGGAGCAGTCGTTGATAACAGCCCTTACTGCCTTCTCGACAAGAGTCGCATCCGACGACTTTAGGATAATGGCATCGACCTGACACTCCACAAGGCGATTCACGATCCACACCTCCTCGTGCATCGTGTTGATTATTATCCGTGCGGCGGGGTCTTTGGTGCGTATTTTTTTGATCAGATCGAAGCCATCGCCATCGGGGAGTTCGATGTCGAGCATATATATATCGAAGTTGCGGGAATCAATGAGCCTCACGGCATCGGCCAGCGATGTAGCGGTGAAAATACGGTCGATCTGGGGAATGCCCTGCACGATACTACCGATACCGGCCAGCACCAGAGAGTGGTCGTCGACCAGCATGATATCCACTTTGTGATCTGTCATATCTTCGTGGTTATGATAAGAGTTGTACCTTTCTCGCCGCTATCGACAGTCAGCGATCCGCCGATACTCTCGACCCGTTCGCGCACGAGACGCGGCTCAGCGCCTCCGCGACCGTCGTCTTTTATAGTGAGTTTAAGCTGGCGCGCATCGAGTTCGAGGGCTACTTCTATCGTATTCGCATGAGCATGTTTCAGGGCATTACCCACAGCCTCTTGCACGATGCGATATATCTCGAACGCTATTTTTTGCGGCACATCGGTCATGCCTGTCGATGAGTACCCTACTCCCTGTCTGCCGAGATAATCGCTCAGTATCTCGTCGAGCGTTGCGTATTGAAATGCAGGCGGCATCAACTCGTGCGAGAGGCAGCGGATATTTTCACGCGCTTGTTGCAACGCCCCGTTCCCGCCCATCTGCATCTCTACGGCCAACAGATCGTTGCAGATCCCGTCGTGCAACTCCTTCGATATGCGCGCACGTTCGCTCTCCAAACCGTCGATATATCGGCGCACGAGCCTCATTTTGCGGCGATAGAGCAGTCCCGCCACTATGATAGCCATCACGACCAGCGCCGCGATAAGCCATATACGCAACCGTAAATTCCGAATCTGTTTCTCGAGGTAATCGCGCCGCAACAGATCGAATTTCGCCGTCTTATCTTCGGCATTGGCGTTGGCTGTCAGTACTTGCAACTTCATATCCTGCCACGAATTGGGAATCGCAAGCGAGTCGCCGCTGAAATCGAGATTCTGTGTGGCCTGTTCCGAGGTCATTGTCTTTATGTCTGTCCGTCCGGATTGAGCTTCGAGTTGTGCGAGATAACCCTTAGCCGCATCGCGCAATTGTGTGTCGCCGCTTTGCTCGAAATATTCCACAGCCTGATCGAGCGCTGCTATTGCATCGTCGTGGCGCCCGAAATGGTCGTATATGCCCGCCTGCGACACCCGCACGCTGCCCATCGCCTGGTGGTCGCCGCTCGCACGTGCAAGTACCGATGCTTTGTCCAACAGGTCCAGCGCCGTTTCGTGATCGCCTTTAAGTCGGTATATTCCGGCCTCACGGTCGAGGTTCAGTACCGCCAACGGATAATCTCCGATAGACTGTGCAACGGCAGCTCCTCTGTTGAAAGAAGCGGCGGCATCGTCGTTGCGTCCCATGTCGGCATAGACGGTGCCTACCGTGTAGTGGTAATTGGCAACGGTCGACGAGTCTCTCTCGGCCATGGCGAGCTCTATAAGTCTTTTGCCGTACAGGATTGCTGAATCGTGCTGTCCAAGTGCCTTATGTGCATGAGTAAGGAGGATATACGCCGGCTTTGTCTCCTGCTCATCGAGCGAGCGACGCAAATAGACGATGGCCGAATCGATCTCGCCCGCCTCGAATTTCTCGACACCGCGCATCAGATCGGACTGCGCCGAAGCCATACACAGAGGGAAAAACATAAAGAATAATATAAACCCGATCCTCATAATATATTGCAAATATACGCAAAACAGTTTTATGGAGCTTTATTTGCCATATACTACGGCAGTTTCAGCTTCAAGCGCGTAACCATTGGGAATTTTCGCTTACAAGGAAGGTGAGAATTACAGGAAATACATAAAACAAGCAGCTTCAGCTCCGGCATATAAGAACAAGCCCACTGTGTTAATAAGATGAGTGAGTATCGGGTTATTTTAATAATATTGACGCTTGTCTTAGAGTTTTAACAGGATTGAGACTTGGGGAATTTAGTGAATGGGAGAAACCTGAAGGATTTGATGAATTTTATTGTAGTAATGGTTATTACAGGATTAACTCTAATAGAGAGCGTCTAATCTTTTGCCTTCACTTCATTGAGGAGAACAACATATATACAAACTTGAATTGGCGTTATCTGTATACAATTCTGAAAAAGCGCGAGGAATCTACATCTTTATTCCGGGACAGCATAGTTTTACCTGTGAGTTCCATTGTCGCATGGGGGCTAAGGTTATGAAAATTTCAATTGTATTAACGATGATTACTCTCTGTTGAGATCACATCCGTACTTAATGAGACTATCGAACGGGGAGTTTTGTCAATAACATCTTTTAAACACTTTCCTTTTTTCACCCTCAAGATGTAATTCTCGGGCTGGCTCCCTACATCTTCGGAATCGCAGTGTCGATCATCGTTTCGCTGCGAGAGCCTCTTTTAGCGAGATGCCCAGCGCTTTTGCAACACCTGCTCCGTAGGCCGGATCGGCCATGTGGCAATGGCGCACATGACGCTGCTTGATGAAGAGTTCCGCATCGCCCATCGCACGCGCCGTGTTATCGAACAAAACCTGCTGCTGAGGCGCCGACATCAGACGGAACAGCAGTCCGGGCTGGGTGTAATAATCGTCGTCGTATTCGCGCTCGTTGTAGTTATAAGCATCTCCGTGCAATTTCAGTGGGGGCTCTTTCTTTTCGGGTGAATCTGCCCATTCGCCGTAGCTATTGGGTTCGTATCCGAGTGCCGAGCCATAATTGCCGTCCACGCGCATTTGCCCGTCGCGGTGGTAAGCATGGACAGGCACACGCGGACGGTTCACCGGAATATCCATGTGATTCACCCCGAGCCGATAGCGCTGCGCATCGCCATAAGAGAACAGCCGCCCCTGCAACATCTTGTCGGGCGAGAAACCTATGCCGTCTACGACGTGTATCGGATTGAAAGCCGCCTGCTCGACCTCGGCATAATAGTTCTCGGGATTCCGGTTGAGCTCGAGTACTCCCACGTCGATGAGCGGAAAATCTCCGTGCAGCCACACTTTGGTGAGGTCGAACGGATTGAAACGGTATTCGTCAGCCTCTTTTTCGGTCATCAGCTGTATCTTGACGTCCCAGCGCGGGAAGTCGCCACGCTCTATCGCTTCATATAAGTCGCGCTGGTTCGACTCGCGGTCTTTGGCGATGACCGCTTCGGCCTCCTGGTCGGTGAGGTTTTCGATCCCTTGCTGAGTTTTGAGATGGAATTTCACCCATGTGCGCACACCCTCGGCATTGATGAAACTGAAAGTGTGGCTGCCGAAGCCGTGCATATGGCGAAAAGAGCGAGGTATACCACGGTCGCTCATGACGATAGTGACCTGATGCAACGCCTCGGGCAGCGATGTCCAAAAATCCCAGTTGTTGTTCGCGCTGCGCATATTGGTGCGCGGATCGCGTTTGATGGCATGATTCAGGTCGGGAAACTTGAGCGGGTCACGAAGGAAGAATACCGGTGTATTATTGCCCACCAGGTCCCAGTTGCCCTCGTCGGTATAGAATTTCATGGCAAAACCCCTGATGTCACGCTCGGCATCGGCAGCCCCGCGCTCGCCTGCGACGGTCGAAAAACGCAGGAAACAGTCGGTCTTCTTGCCCACCTTCGCGAATATCGAGGCTTTGGTGTATTTCGTTATGTCATGCGTGACGGTGAACGTGCCATACGCACCCGACCCCTTGGCGTGCATACGTCGCTCGGGTATCACCTCACGGTCGAAATGTGCAAGTTTTTCGAGGAACCACGGGTCCTGTATCAACATAGGCCCCCGTTGTCCGGCGGTTTGTGAGTTCTGGTTGTCGGCAACAGGATGGCCCGACTCGGTTGTCAATATTTTCTTCTTTTCCATAAGTCATCGATAGCAAATATCATACAATACTCTGATTTTCAGAAAAGCCGACAGCAATATTTCCACCTCGGCTCTATAAATACGCCCCATGGCAACGGGCAAGTTTTTCGAGGAATTTGGCACTATCTAACAATGGGATAACTGCTTACGAAAGAGTTTGCCGGGGTTCAAGGAACTCATAAGGCAAATATGCACCACTAAAAGCGTGATGGCCGTGCGCGAGCTACACCGCCTGACCATCGCTGACGAACTTTCAACAAGCCGAAGGCACGTGGTCAAGCCACGATGCCGAGGCGCGAAAAAAGTGCCGAACATTTTTATGTTCGGCAACGATACCTCACCGACGAGGAGGTGATGAATTATCTGCACATCTCTCCGCATACCCTCAAGAACCTGCGCGACAACCGTCTGATCTCCTTCACCACCCTCGGCGGAAAAATCTTATACCTCGAACGCGAACTGCAGAAAGTCCTGTTCGATAACTATCGGAAAATAGAGTAGCCATTCTAAATCTCTTTCATGAAAACGGACACATCTATGTTGTGCCAGGTTCTTTTTTGCAATATTACATCCAATTTTTCAGATCCTCTTCGACGGTCGAGATCCCTCCGATGTCGAAGTTTTTGACCAGCACTTTGGTGACATTCGGCGAGAGGAATGCGGGCAGCGTCGGGCCAAGGTGAATATTCTTCACGCCGAGCGAGAGAAGTGCGAGCAGTACGATGACGGCCTTCTGTTCATACCACGCGATATTGTATATTATCGGCAGGTCGTTGACGCTTTCGAGGCCGAATACCTTTTGCAGAGCCAACGCGATCACAACGAGCGAGTAGCTGTCGTTACACTGTCCGGCATCGAGCACGCGCGGAATGCCGCCGATGTCGCCCAGCGGGAGTTTGTTGTAGCGATATTTGGCGCATCCGGCAGTGAGGATCACGGTGTCGTGCGGAAGTGCGGCGGCGAAGTCGGTGTAATATTGGCGCGATTTCACCCGCCCGTCGCAGCCCGCCATCACCACGAATTTCTTTATTGCGCCGCTTTTCACCGCCTCGACTACCTTGTCGGCAAGTGCGAGCACCTGCGCGTGGGCAAAGCCACCGACTATTTCGCCATGCTCGATCTCGGTGGGCGGGGCACATTTTTTAGCGTGTTCTATTATCGCCGAAAAATCTTTTACACCGCCTGCCGCACGTGCGGGAATATGGGTTGCCCCGGGTAGTCCCGACGAGCCGGTGGTATATATGCGCCCAGCGTAAGACGCTTCTGCGAGTGGCGGGACGATACAGTTGGTAGTGAACAAAACGGGGCCGTTGAACGATTCGAACTCCTCGCGTTGGCGCCACCATGCGTTGCCATAATTGCCTACGAAATGCGGGTGCTTTTTGAACGCCGGATAGTAGTGTGCCGGAAGCATTTCGCTGTGGGTGTAAACATCTACGCCCGTGCCGGCGGTCTGTTCGAGCAATTCATCAAGGTCTTTCAGGTCGTGGCCGCTGACCAGGATTCCAGGGCGGGTGCCTACGCCGATATTGACTTTCGTGATTTCGGGATTGCCATAGGCGGAGGTGTTGGCCTTGTCGAGCAACGCCATCACCTTTACTCCGCACTCACCGACATTCAATGTCAAGGCGACCAGTTCGTCAGCGCCGATATCCGTACGACCCACTTCGGCCAATGCGTTCTCGATGGCCGCATATATTTCCTCATCCTCGTGACCTAAATTCAGCGCATGTTCGGCATAGGCCGCTGCGCCTTTCACACCATAGATTATCATTTGTTTCAGCGAACGGATATCTTCGTTCGGTTCGCTCATAACACCTGCTCCGCCACTCGTTTTAGGATGTCGGCCGCATAACCCCGCGAGATTCTCGATGCGCTTTTCGATCGCCGTATTGTCGAAATTTGCATTGGTGATGGTGCAGAACAATGCGTCTAAAATTGCGTGACTCAACTCTTTATTCGCTTCGCCTTTCTCGCGTAATTGACGATTGATAACCGCTGCATCGAGCACTTCGTCGATAAGTGCATCCATCAATCCGGCGGTCTGAGGCTCCTTGCCGCACACGCCTTTCACCGTGCAGCCCTTACCTCCGGCCGCCTCCTGGCATTGAAAACAAAACATTCCCATGATTATTTTTTTTTATAAAGTTAAGATTTAGTCGAGCACTTGCCCGTCTATCGACAAGACGACGACCTTCATCGGTATTTTGCGTTGTGCTTTTTCGCGTGCTGCCTGCGCCAGACGAACAAGCCCCTGACAGCACGGAACCTCCATCACGACCACCGTCAGTGAGTTTATCTGCGCGCCATCGATCATCTCGACGAGTTTATCGACATACGCCTGAGTGCCTGTGTCGAGCTTCGGGCAGACGATGGCGAGCATCTTTCCTTGAAGGAATTTGTTATGGAAATCGGCGCAGGTGAATGCTGTGCAATCTGCCGCGAGTAACAGATCGGCGCCCCAGAAAAATTCTGCATACGGATTTATAAGATGCAGTTGTACAGGGAATTGACGACGCTGCACCGATGAACTTGGGCAGGCGCAGGCCGTCGGAGCGGGTTTCGTTTCGCGCTCTTCCAATGTTATCGCCCCCATATGGCACTCGCCGATGCAGTTTCCCAGCCCGTCGCAATGGTTATCGTTAACCAATACTGCTTTGCCGTCGACCAGTTGCAGCGCCGACTGATGGCATCGGTTAACACATGCGCCACAGCCAACGCATTTGTCCCTGTCGATTTTTATTATCGTTCTTTTCATAGCGCAAAATTACGGTATCGCAGCAAGTTAAATCGTAACAAATGTTACACTTGCCGAAAAGTATTAAATTTGTGGTATGAAACTGTACGTCTTGACGAAAATCCCGCTATTCCGTTCGGTTCCCGAGGCCGAACTCGAACACATATTTACCGAATTGAAAATCACCGAAACCGCCTTCAAAAAGGGTGATATCCTCGCTATGCAGGATGAGTCGGTAAACCGCCTGATAATCTTGCTGACCGGTAGCGTGAAAGGAGAGATGACGGATGCGACGGGACGAGTTGCGAAGGTCGAGGACATTGAAGCGCCCAGTCCGCTGGCAATCCTCTTTCTATTCGGCACAGAAAACCGCTTCCCCGTTCAGGCCATCGCACGAGAAGACGTGACAGCTGTGATTATTCCGCGCGGATCGGTGCTGCGGATGCTCTCGATGAACGAAACGATACTGAAAAACTACCTCGATATCTCGGCCGATTTTGCCACGCGCCTAAGCCGTAAATTGAGCATGATGTCGCTGCACACAATACGGCAAAAGATAGCAATTTACCTGCTCGGTCTGGCAAAAAAGCAGGCGGGCGACACCGTTACCCTCGACCGCCCCAAAAGTGCTTTAGCCGAGTATTTTGGTGTCGCCCGCCCCTCGCTCGAACGCGAACTGACCGCAATGCAACGCGACGGACTCATAGCCGCCGATAGAAAAACCATAACGATCACAAGCCGGCAGCAGCTCGTCCTGTTGATACACCGATAAAGACTGCAAAATGCAATCATCGCTATACGTAAACAGCCCATCCGCTTTGAATGGGCTTTATTTGAATTCACCACCACCATCCCCTTGCCACACCTCATAATCATCGGCATTGCGGTATTTCTCGATAATCCGCAACGGTATCCACATCAGCGTGATGTTTGAGGCGCTTTGCGGATCCATTTGTTGCCGTGGGTGTCGGTGGCGATATGCTCGAGCCGGAGTTGCTTAACATCCGAAAACGACAGCCCGGTTAGTGCACAGAATATGAAAACATCGCGCACCTGAGCCAACCGCTCGATCTCGATAGGCTTGTTCCATACCTTCGCTATCTCGTGGCTTTCAAGGAAATAAAGTCTGGTATTTACCTTTGCTTCATAATCATGCATGTAGTGAGTTATACTGTCTGCGATTTCTCTAAGTTTGGTATCAGTCGTCATTCTTCAATATTGTGTTAAAATATCTACCGCATGCTCTAACTGTTCATCTCGCCCTTCGCGAATACCTTGCAATGTTGGGGATATTAATTCGTCGATGCAAATACCAACTCCCTGCGTTTCTCTTCCGTCGGGGTATAGTACTCCAATTCCCGTAAATACCGCCAGGATATTGCCAGGAAGAATGAGCCGTGCGGTATTCCCGTTAGCACCCGCAGTCTGGCTGCCTGCCGTAATTACATTAGGGGCGTTTTGCAACATCATAACCATATACTCGGACATACTTTGAGTATATTCATTCACTAATACCACTATTTTGCGCGGCATGATGCCTATATCGCCTCCGCCTATGTAATCGCCAAGAACAACATCAAAAGAACCTGGAATATCAGTATTCGGTTTTATAGATTTTGCCGCCATCGGATAACCCGGAATCAATTTTGACAAGTAGCTCGAAACATAACCTTGTGGATATCCACGCATATCGAGGATCATTTTCGGGTACGCGGCATATATGTTTACAACTGAATCCAAATCGTTACGGCTTATTCCTGTCAGTTGTAAATAAACGATCGAATCATTTATAATCCTGTAAGCAACCGGCAGTTCACGAGATGCGCCCATAAATTCCATCGCCATCTCATAGTACTCCTTAAGGGGGTAGGCTTTGACTTTTTGTTCGATGATTCGATCGTCACGATCTACTGTAAATGTGATGTATTCTTCTTTTGAAGCGTATGGGATCAACGCGCTCACATCGCGTGTGAATGTACTGAAATTGGATGCGGGAACTCGGTCTTTCATCTCTTCCAAATATTCAGCAACGCTTTGGTCGCCTATGCTGATGATCGCATCGCCGGGGCGAAGAGCATTAATGCTGTCTTTGTCAAATATCTGCGTCACAGCGAATTTCCCATCGACATAAGATCTGGTAACGAAAGGTATGGCATATTTATATAAAGACACCAATGTCTGAGCAGGGTCTTGTACCATTGCATGCGAGTCATTTAGCCGACTGAGTAATCTGTAAATCGAGAGTAAATAATCGACCCTGCTGGTCGATGTCGCCATATCCCCTATTGCTATTTCGAGCGCCTTATCCCAATCATCCGTCAAATGTTTGTACGGATAGAAATAAGCTATGGCGTTCCACAATCTGAACACTGCCGCCAACTTTACCCCCGTATCGGAATAATCCATTTCGGGGTACGGGTTCTCATTTTTATACAGAGCCAGTCCAATCCCATATACTGTGGTTAGGTAATAGTTGAACGTTTCCCTCTCCGAGCGAGCAATCGACTTGAGTTTATCCGAAAGTGCACTACCGAGCATATTTTTGTCATTTAACCAATTGACATAAAACGGTTCGGTTACATCTTCCGGCGTAATCTCTCCAAGATCGAGCACCCATTCATAGAGAGTTAAATTTCGCTGCGCTGGATCGAGATCGACGATTTTAGGCAACATCGCAAAAAGTTCATAATCCCAATTATACTCACCACGGGCGATAGCTGGATGGTAATATTTCATAAAGCCCCACACGCGGCATAGAACTATTAAATTCTCTATCTGCCGCGGCGTGAACGCTTTGTTTACAGCGAATCCGCTGCCATTTTTGAACCGTGTATCTTCCTGCGCCTTGTAGTTTATACTAACACTGGGACGTGTGCCGACATCATCTAAAGTATGTCCATCGATGAGCATCCTGATATCGTCGACCCAAAACTTGCCACTGCCAAGCAATGTGATCAATAGGTTGCATGATGTTATCTGTTCACAAAACGGCACTTCAAAAGAGAATCTCTGCCACTCTCCTCCGGTGCTTTCATCCAAAACGAACGAGCAGGTTATGATATGATCTTCCGGCCTTTGTTGCACATTCGGACCTGCATTCATATTTGCCTGTATTTCGACCATGCCGGCGATCTCATCAATGCGAATATAGCCTGAAACCTCCAACTTGCTCCCATTATACAAGAATGGCATCTGTGTCACCACATATGAGTTTGCTCCGTCGATACAAAGCGAGAAGTTTCCGTCGCGCTTGACACACGAGTCAACACCTGCCTGTCTGTTGGAGCGCATCCAACCGACAGGCATACCGGTTTGCGTATTTATTTCTTCGAAATTGAGACTCTGTGCTGAAATACTGTAAAATACAGTGGTAATCAGTATTATTGTAAAGTATAATCGTTTCACGAGTTC
>QMCE01000414.1_pt1 | contig 32276 bp, 26 predicted proteins | sample 1821851 | NCBI WGS metagenome assembly QMCE01 (sample SAMN09453174, study PRJNA476694) | Termite gut metagenome, whole genome shotgun sequencing project. | isolation source: worker | host: Odontotermes sp. | place: South Africa:Pretoria | collected 2016-01-28 | reverse complement strand
CATTATTTCTGGTGTCCTCACGGGATAGTACAACCTGCCACCGGCTCCTGACCCCGTCAGGCCAGGATACCATTTTTTCCCGACAATTTACATCATAGCAATCTTGCGCTCCTCACGGGCTAACCGCAAATTGTTTTCCGTGGGGAATTTGTTGTTTGTAATCTGATCGCGGAAATGTAAAACCGCAATTGCTTACAAGATTTTCCACACAGCAAATGAAACGCGAAAAAAACGCGCAAACGGCAAATTCCCCATTCCCACTATCCGGCAAAGCCGGATAGCCGGGGGATAGCGTAAGCCGCTTGCGGCTGGAGCGTAAGGGGGGCGGACGGGAAATGTTTCTGTATGCCGGAAAATGTGTGGAAACAGCCCCCCTTTCTTAATCACAACAAATGCGTGGAGTTTCGTTTTTTCTTGACTTGGGGGATATGGGGAATTACGATCAGAGTAAGCGGCGGGGGATTGTTGTGATAAAAAATTTTGATGAATTGATTCGGGCGGCGGCGGGGTTTCCGAGGGTGAAAATTGCGGTGGCAGCGGCGGAGGATTTGGATATTATTGCGGTGGCGTCCCGGTGCGCGGATATTGCCGATTTTATTTTTATCGGCGGCGGGAAAAAAATCGAGGGGCTGTTCAGGGAGGCTGGGGAAAAAATCAGCGGGGAAATTATTGATGCCGGGGATCATGCGGCGTCTGCTGCGAGGGCGGTTGAGCTGGTTAAAACAGGCAGGGCGCAAAATCTGATGAAGGGGCTTTTGCACACCAGCGTTTTTTTGAAAGCGATCCTCAATAAGGAGACCGGACTCAACAAGGGGAAGTTGATAAGCCAGATTACTGTTTTTGAAAAAGCGGACGGTTTGCAGTTGCTGACTGACTGCGCCGTTAATATCAAGCCGGAGCTTAACGAGAAAAAGCAAATTATCGAAAACGCTGCGGAACTTGCGCGCGCGCTGGGAATTGAAACTCCGAAGGCCGCCGTTCTTGCCGCCGTGGAAGTGGTCAATCCCAATATGCCGGCGACTCTTGACGCGGCGCTGCTTGCGGCTATGTCGCGGCGCGGACAAATCAAGGGGTGCATTGTTGACGGGCCGCTCGCGCTGGACAACGCGCTGAACATCGAAGCGGCGCGGCGCAAGGGAATAGACAGCCTGGTCGCGGGCAGCGCGGATATACTTGTCGCGCCGGACATTGAAGCGGGAAATATGCTTGGCAAAGCTCTTGTTTTCTGGGCGGGGAAAAAAGCCGCCTCCGCGATAGCCGGAACGGGAACGCCGGTGATTATGACATCGCGCACGGAAACTATCGAGAACAAAATTCTGACGGTAATGCTGTCGTCATATTTGGCGGGCTGCCATCTCGCGGCTGCCTGAAATTGTTTGCGGTGACACGAGATGCGGCGTATCCCTGATTGACAGAAAAAGATTATCGCGTAAACTAATTACAGGAAGGTATTATGAAAAAACTCGTTGTTTTGCTCTGCGCGGCATTTGTATTTATTTCCTGCAACCAGAATCCGGCTGTTCTTGATTTTTACCGTGTTGAAGAGGGCGAATTACTTGAAAGTGAATGGCATTATTTTACTGAAGAAAATCCAACTTTGACGGATAATGAGATTTATACACAGATACATGAAGCACCAGAAGAACGAAAGATCGCCTACGCAACTTTGGCAGGAGCCGAATTAATATTTTTCATACCTGATGCCGCTTTAGACTCCGCGATACAATCCCTCGATGAACAGGGACATTGCATATATCTGTACTCGACTGAGAACGACGAGTATTTTTACTGTTTCATCGAGGAAATACCGCTATGATCGCGCCGGACAGACAGCGAAGAAGCCCTGTGACCGATGTACCCTACGCTGAAAGTCCATGCGGAAAACTGGGACGCGGCGTATGCAAAAGAGGAATTCCAGCGATAAAGCCCGGTTCGAGAAAAATGTAACGGCGGGGCTTTTCCGGTGATTTTCTTGGGGGCGCGACTTGATTTACGGGTGGAATTGATGTACTCTATAGGTATGATAAGCGCGTATCGTAGCATTATTTACCCCCCCCCCCCCCCGCATTATCGCTAGCCGATAATGCGCTTTTTTCCCAATTTTACGCGATTTACTCAAAGCAGACACTCACGGCATTAGCCGGGATACGATACACACGTATTCCTCGAAGATGGTTTAACATAACGCAAATACAGAAAAAAATTGCTTTTTCAACAAAAAAAATCCTCGGAAAGTTTTTATATAAAATTGAAGGAGTTTGGCTGGCAGTGAAACTCCTTGTCTTAAATCAAAGAAACAGGAAAGGAAAGAAAAATGAACAGAGTTTTCAGAATTACCGGTTTTATTTTGACGCTAATACTGGCGGCCTGCGCCGGGGAAAGCGCAATCAAGGTCACAGAAGCTCCAACGGCGCATCAACCACCATCCACGCAGGTTCAGCCGGTCTCTCCTTCGTCCTCGCTGATTCAGTCAGTCACTCCTTTTTGGACAGGAGACGGCGGCACGGGAAAGAGTATCGCCATACTTCCGCCCAAAGTGACCGGGTTCGCGGAAAATCAGAGTTATCTTTCCGATTTAGTACAGGGGGAATTTGTCGCAAACTTTTCGCGTTTTTCAGCGATAAGCGTGCTTGACCGGGTAAGTTTGGAGAAACAATACGCCGAACTTCTTTCTGGTTACTATGACGATGAGGCGGGAATGGATTTGGGGCATTTGCCGCCGACAGATTATTTTATGAGCGGCAGTATTACCAAAACGGCTACAGGATACACGCTGCAAATGCGTATCGCCAAAAACGCCGACAAAATGATAGCCGCGTCATACTCGGGAACTTGCGCACCTGACGAGCTGGACAATCTGAGCGGCATACGACGGGCATCTTTTGAATTGCTGCAAGGACTGGGCGTGAAGCCGACAGCCATCGCCAAAACGGAACTTGCCGAAGCGGCGGCGGGCAAGCATATTAACGCGCAAACCGCGCTTGCCAAAGGTATCAGCGCGCAGAGGCAGGGCACGGAAGTGGAAGCGTTGACTTATTACTTTCAGGCCGCCGCGCTTGATTCTTCACTGCTTGAAGCGGCGAACCGGAGCGCGATAATGTCCGCAAATATCTCAAGCGGAAACATCGGCAATGATACCCGCAATGATATAGCGTGGCGAAGGGATTGGATGGCTCGCCTGACTGAAACCGAAGAATATTTCGCGGACTTGTTCAATACGAACACCGTCCCATATACGCTTTTTTATTCAACGGAAATTATACCGGGTGATGTCAATTATCGCGCCGAAACCCAAAATCTCAGCATATGGACAAAACTGCGCCCGACAGGAGCGTGGACTTGGCTGACATCGGTGGAACGCGCGCTGCGGGCTGTTTACGATGGACTGAACGCTACAAAGAGAAAAGAAGTCTGGGGGCTGTACTGGCCGGGCACAAGTGTAACCGATCTGAAACCTTTTGAGCGGAAAAGCAGGGACTTTTCTATAACCATCGAATTGGTAAACAGTAATAATAAAGTGATCGGCAGAACAAACTTTCAGTCAAGCGGTTCGTGGAATTTCAATATGTCGTATGGAAGTCCGACAATTAGTGTTTCCGGTGATGACAGAAAACAAGTCCGTTTTGATAATGTCAAAGCCGATGACATAACTGACTCGCTTACTATTCGGGTAGCAACTGTAAACGGTATTGACGCGCAAACCGCCGCCCGTACTGGTGTTTTGCAAGTGAAGGCAATATCAAAAGAAGACTGGAATCAATATATTTCTTTCAATTTAAACAGAAATGTAATAACCGGATACAGTGGAGGCAGCAGCCTAAGAATTCCCGGCAGTATTTGGGACGAGCCGGTGGTAATTGGCGATGGCGCGTTTAGAAATAATCAATTCACCGATATAATAAACATTCCAGATAATACTACCATTGAAAATGGCGCATTTCAATCAAATAAATTCACCCACATAATTATTGGCAATAACGTTACTATTGGCGAGAACGCATTTACGAATAATCAATTCGACTGGGTGCGTTTTGGACGTAGCGTTATTATTGGAAAAAGGGCGTTTAGAAATAATCAATTCGATATAATAAACATTCCAGATAATACTACCATTGGAAATGGCGCGTTTCAATCAAATCATATCACCCACATAACTATTGGCAATAACGTTACTATTGGTGAGAACGCGTTTGCGGATAATCGGAATATCACTCGAATCATAGCTCAGAAAACTATCGTAACCATCGGTAATAATGTTAATATCGGAAGTAGAGCATTTGGGAATAATGATATTATAGAAATAACCATTGGCGCAAATAATACCATTGCATATAACGCTTTTGATTTTCATTTCCAAGATGATGATTTCTATAACTCTAGATTTGCCGACTTCTACAACAAACGGGGAAGAAAGGCAGGGCGTTACAAATTGTTGAGATATGGTTACAATACGCTTTTCGGTGCTCATGTTCTTTGGGGCATTGACAACATTGCTTCAGATTTATTGGGAAATCTCTTGGATCCTTTTTTATAGACTTCTTCGGAAACTCGGTTAGTTACCTCGGAAGTCTTTGCATTTGCTCTCGTTTTGTTTCAAAACGCTGTGCAAAATGCAGTTTTACTTATGGAAGTTTCTCTAAAACTGAAGTTTCCGAGGAGGTCTAATAAATGCTTCATAGTTTTCGCGGTGGGTGAATGGCCACTATTCGGCTTGCCCTGGGCGATCATTGGCTTATACTGATGGGAAATCTAATCATTGAGGAGGACGGGGATGAAACGTGTTGTGTTTCTAGCGGCAGCTTTGACGCTTCTGACGGCGGGAATATGGGCGCAAAATTCGGTATCGGCCTACGCAACTTTGGCGGGAGCCGAATTAATATTTTTCATACCTGATGCCGCTTTAGACTCCGCGATTCAATCCCTCGATGAAAAGGGACATTGCTTATATCTGTACTCGACTGAGAACGACGAGTATTTTTACTGTTTCATCGAGGAAATACCGCTATGATCGCGCCGGACGTATGACCGGATCATCCGGGCCGTTACGTGAAAACGCGCACGCCCTTTGAGCCGCGTCCGCCGGAAGTGTCGCGTAGGCGCAATAGTCTTTCATTTCTATTTCGTCAACCATCCGCCCGGGAACTCCGCCTGCGCGTGACAGAAGTATTGCCACGTCCCGCGCTCCCGCCCCGTGCCGCCGTCCCAGCCCGACATACACACGAGTAACGCCTTCCGTTCCGCTTCCCGCGCCGTTTTCCCGGAATCTTCCGTTTCGCGGACGCGCATTTCTGCCGCCGGTATACGCTCCGCCGCGTCCGGCAGGGGCCGGATGTGAATAGCCGTCCCGTCTTCTGCCGCGATCTCCGTGACCTCTGAGCTGATTGCGGAAATCGTCTTCAGAAAATTCCGCTACCGGGCCGTACCGGGACGGATCAAGCTGCTGCGCGTAATTCAGCGTGACCATTGCGGCAAGCGCCTGCTCCGCTCCCATTTTTTCGATAAGTTCGCGGTACAGTTTGGCAAGAAACGGCGACTGGATTGTTTCCGTGACAGGGTTTTTCGCGGGCGCGTCCTTTTCAGCGGGAGTAATTTCCGCCGGCACAAACCCGTCCGCCGTAGTCTCCGTGGCCTGTTCCGCTTGTTCCCGGACAGTTTCCACAGCGGCCATTTCCGCCGGAAAAAGTTCCTGCTCCGGCAAAGCCGACATTATCGAACCCGCGATTCTGCGCCTGACGGCCTTCATCACCGATTTTACCGAAGGAATTCCCAGCCACGCAATGCCGTTTCCCAAACTGCGTTCGATATTCCGGGAAAGATGGCTTATCCTCCCCCGTTCGCCCGGCTGAACAAATGTCACCGCGATACCCCGCCGTCCGGCCCTGCCCGTGCGTCCAATGCGGTGCACATAAGTTTCCCGGTCATTGGGCATGTCCCAGTTGATTACGTGAGTTAATCCCTCAATATCAATTCCTCTCGCGGCTACATCGGTTGCGGCCAGAATTGCCGCGCCGTGTTCCGGGTTGGAACGGTGCAGACGGAAACGCCTGAGAGTGCGTTCCCTGACTTCCTGTGAAAGGTCTCCGTGTATCGCTTCGGCAGGATACCCCGCCTCAACCAGCCGCCGGGCAAGTTCGTCCGTTTCGGCTTTTGTGGCGCAAAAAACAAGCCCGTAAAAATTCACCGCCTGGTCAATTATTCGTCTGAGGGCTTCCAGCTTGTCCTCACGCTTTACGATGATATAAAACTGATCGACCGCCGGTTTCTCGTCTTCGGGCGCGGCGTCTTCCAGAATTTCCGCCTGTCCGATATGCTTCCGTATAACCTGTAAAATCGCGTCAGGCATTGTCGCCGAAAAAAGGCCGACACGCAGCCGCTTGCTTTGAACTTCGCCGCTGTCATCGTCATCTTCCGCCGCGCCCTTGGAATGTTCAGCGGACTTGATCAAGGCAAGAATTTTCTCGACATCCTCAAAAAATCCCATGTCCAGCATTTCGTCGGCTTCATCAAGAATAAACCACTCCACAGCGGACAAATCCAGCGCTTTGCGTTCCTGCAAATCCATAACGCGCCCCGGAGTTCCCACCACGATTTCCGTTCCCCGCCTGAGATCGAGAATCTGATTTCTGATAGACGCGCCGCCGTACACAGCCGTAACGCGGGGATACGGCCCGTACACCAGCGAAGCGATTTCTTTGGCAACCTGTAACGCCAGCTCCCGTGTCGGAGTCAAAATCAGAGCGCGGGGAGCGCGGCCCGCCTGAGTGATTTTCTCAATAAGCGGAATACCAAAAGCGGCAGTTTTCCCCGTTCCTGTACGGGCTTTGATTATCAGATGGCCCTCGTCAGCCAGCAGCCGGGGCAGAGCAATACCCTGAATAGAAGTCGGCGCAGTCCAGCCCTTGCGGTCAATAGAAGCGCGCATAGCATCGGACAACCCGAAAGAAGCAAAAGGATGATTTTCGTCAGTAGTCATAAATTCCAAATGAACCGCCCGCCTTCGGCAACTCAATGCCCTCGAAGGAATATCGCGGTTCGCGGCAAAATATCGGACTTGGCGGTAATCAGTCCGCGAAACGCGGTTTTGCTGTTGCCGTCGGACTTTTCGTCCACCAAGTCTTGCAATTTCCCGCCGGCAAATAAAACATTCACCGGCGGGAAAATTGGTTTTTCAGAGAGAAAAATCAGGAAACCAGAGATTTCCTGACAACACCATCAGCGGGCGGATTTTTTTTCTGTTTCCGCCGCCTCAAGCTTCTTAAAATCAAGTACAGAAAATTCGGTTTCCTTGTCAAAATACCGCGCCTTGTCCATACGCGGCGTAAAGTTGGCCGTATCTCCCACCTTGAAAGTATAGTGCGGCTCTGTGCGGGCAACCAGCGGCTGAGTAGCCGTAGTCAGCCAAAGATGAATATCAGCGCCCAGCGGCTCAACCACCGTCACCTTCACCGGCATATTATTTTCACCAGGAGATTCCGTGTACAGCAAATCTTCAGGCCGGATACCGAAAAACACCTCTTTTCCCACGAACTTTTTCAGACATTCAGCATGTTCCGGTATAGGCTTCACCTTAAAAGAACCCTCGTCCAGCACTACCGCGCCGCCTTCCTCGGTCACTTTCATCGTAAGGAAGTTCATCGGCGGCGATCCGATAAAGCCGGCGACAAATTTATTCACCGGATAATTGTAAAGATCAAGCGGCGAACCTATCTGCTGAATATAACCGTCCTTCATAACAACAATTTTGTTCGCCATCGTCATAGCTTCAACCTGATCATGGGTAACATAAATTATCGTAGCATTCAGCCTGATATGCAGATCAGAAAGCTCAGCGCGCATCTGCACACGAAGTTTCGCGTCAAGATTAGAAAGCGGCTCATCAAAAAGGAATACCTTGGGATTACGCACAATAGCGCGGCCTACCGCGACACGCTGCCGCTGACCACCAGAAAGCGCCTTCGGCTTACGTTCCAGAAATTTCTCAATATCCAGAATTCTGGCCGCTTCGTGAACACGCTTGTCAATTTCATCTTTCGGAACTTTTTTGATCCGCAGCCCAAACGCCATATTCTCGTAGACACTCATGTGCGGATACAAAGCGTAGTTCTGGAAAACCATAGCAATATTCCTGTCTTTCGGAGGAACATCGTTCATCAACTCACCATCAATGTACAGTTCGCCCTCGGTAATGTCCTCAAGCCCCGCAACCATACGAAGAGTCGTGGACTTACCACAACCCGACGGCCCAACCAGAACAACAAATTCCTTGTCCTCGACCACGATGTTCGCCTTGTCAACAGCCTTGACATTGCCATCGTACACCTTCGAAATACCTTTCAGCTCAACTTTTGCCATTTAAGGCCTCCCTATAGGGTTATTTTATGAATCAAATGTACAGTCTTCCGGCCTATATGTCAATCAAACAAACAGACTATTCATAGAAAACAATAGAAAACACCCCATAAGGGGGAGCACATCCACCGGTCTTGAACAAATTTTCGCCCATCAGCCGCAGCCCCTCCCGCTGCTCCCCCTGCCTCCATAAAAAAGTTTGCGCGTTCCCGCGCAAACTTTTGTTATTCCGTCACCCCCACTCATTTTTTTGGGGACTGGGTATCTTTCCATTCCAACATGTCATTCCGGGCTTGCCCCGGAATCTCGCTTTGCCGATCAGATTACAGTGGAAAAGTCAGACAAGAATCCGAATGATCGCGCAAGCCGCTTGCGGCTGGAGCGTAAGAGTGGGGGTTAAAAATCCGCTTCCATGCGGATTTTTAACCATGTAGTTTTTTGCGTTCGCAAAAAACTACACAGAACCATTAAAACAGCGGCATTCATGCCGCGGCTGTATGCGGGCGACCGTTTGGAAACAGCCCCCCTTCTTAATTGCAACAATTTATCTCAAGATTGACAATTATTCAATTATTTGGGATAATATGTAATAGGAGTTTAGATTATCCCGATGTCAGAAAATTCCATGATTGCCCGGCATGCGGGTAAAGCGCTTGCGGAACTCATTCTTTCATTCCCGGCTGTTCTTGTAACTGGGCCGAGACAGGTTGGCAAATCAACCTTGCTGCAAAACGCTCCGAAAACCGGGAAGGCGCCTTATGTCAGTTTTGATGATACCGCCGAAATAATCGCCGTAAAAAACGATCCTAAAACGTTTCTTTCGTTTCACCGTCCGCCGGTTGTTTTTGATGAGGTTCAGTATGCGCCGGAACTATTTCCGTATCTGAAACTGGAAGTGGATAAAAACAAAAAAAAGGGAATGTATTTTCTGACGGGCAGCCAGCAGTTTCATTTGATGAAAAATGTCAGCGAGAGTCTTGCCGGAAGAGTCGGGATTTTGCGGTTAATGGGACTTTCCGCTCGTGAGATCGGCGGTGACAAATTTTACCGGCCTTTTATTCCGAGTCTGGAATATTTCACCGCCAGAAAAAAAAACGCGATGGATTATAGTTCCGATGAAATCTGGAAAATGATTCACACTGGTTTTTATCCGGCTGTCGTAACCGGTTACTCGAAACATAAGGCGTTTTACGATTCGTATATCAGAACTTATATCGAGCGGGATGTTCGCGTTCTTGCCCAAGTGGGAGACGAGCTCCAATTTATGCAGTTTGTCGCAGTCGCCGCGAGCCGTACCGGGCAGATGCTTAATTATCATGATATGGCGCGTGATGTGCAAATAAGCGAGCCGACCGCGAAAAAATGGTTGTCGATTCTCGTCACTTCGGGACTGGTTTATCTTTTGCCGCCGTTTTCCGTGAATGTGGAAAAACGGGTTGTAAAAACGCCGAAACTTTATTTTCTGGATACTGGCCTTGCGGCATATCTGAACAGGTGGACAAACCCAGATGTGCTCAGGCAGGGCGCGGCGGCGGGAAATTTTTTTGAGACTTTTGTTATTGCCGAAATTCTCAAAAGTTATTTCAACGCCGGAATAGAGCCTGCGCTGTTTTATTACCGCGACAAAGACAAAAAAGAAATTGATCTTTTGATAATGCAAGACGGCGTTCTGCATCCATTGGAAATAAAAATGACCGCCACTCCCAGGGCGAGCGATGCGGCGGCGTTCAAAGCGCTGAAAGCAATTAAAGGTCTTGAAATTGGAAGCGGCGGGCTTATTTGCGCGTGTGATTCTCTGGGGATTTTGGACAAAGACCGGTATGCTATTCCGGTGTCTTATATTTAAAACCGCCGCTTAAATTTTTGCGGCAAAAAAATCAGAACAACGCGCAGCCTACGTAAGTCAGTGTGTTGGGGCCGTAGTAATAGGGGATATTGTTGGCCGCGCATACTTCGCTTACTACGAGTCCGGCGGCTTCCATTGACATAATCATTTTCGCGGGGAAGCGGCAGGGGGCGGCGGGATAAGCGCATTGTTCACAGTTTACACACGCGCCCGCGCCGAGCAGGAGAAAGCCTCTCGGCGGGATGTTTTTTGCCGCGCTGTCAACGGACGCAAACAGGGCGATTAAAGCTGCCTGAAATTTTCGTAAATGTTCCCGGTGAGCGTCTCCTATTTTCTGTATTCCTTCGTAATCAAAAGAATCTTCGAGGTTGCCTGATGTTTGGAGTATTAGGCCGCGCTCGAACGCCCGCATGATTTTTTCGCAGTCTTCAAGACTGCCGCACACGGGCGGGCACGACCAGCTTTTTCCGTAGGATTTGCATTTGTCGGCGGCGCAGGCGGAGCGCACTTCGGGGCGCGGCTTGAGGCTGCCGGGGTTTAATTCGCCGGCGCGGGTAAAGCCGCAGTCCAGCGCAATCTGGCTGAGCCGCTTTGACAGAGAATCTTCCGCCGGAATTTCAGTTCCCAAAAAGGCCGCCCCTGAAAGCGTTGATGTACTCGATGCAGAACTCGTCCTGTCCGAGCAGGGCTTCGGTCGCGTAGAGCAGCCCCATCATTTCTTTGTTTAGGGGATCGATAATCGCGCTGTCCAAGCCGGCATTCATTGCCAGAATGATAAACGCCCGGTTGATGTATTTTCGGGCGGGCAGGTTAAACGATATATTGCTGGCTCCGCCGGTTACATGAATTTTGGGATAGCGTTTTTTTACTTCGGAAATAGTTGCTGTTACTTTTGCGATTCCGTCTTCCGAAGTGCAGAGCATTTCTATAAGTGGATCAATGTGCAGGCGTTCGGGCGTTATTTTGTATTCGGCGGCCTTGACCATGATATTGTCAAAAACTTCAAGCCGCCGTTCGGTGGTGCGCGGAATTCCTTTGTCGTCCGACAGCAGCGCGACACATTCCCACGGCGTTCCGGTAATTGCCGGAAAAATTGTATTGATTTTTTCTCCTTCGCCGGAAACCGAATTGATGAGTCCCGGTTTTTTGCAGAATTGAATTGCTTCGGCGCAAATTTTCGCGCTGGGACTGTCAATGCAGATCGGCGTATCGGTGACGTCCTGCACGAGTTCTATCAGCCATTTTAGCACGCCCAGTTCTTCGGCTTCAGGAACTGACGCGCAGACATCGAGAAAATGCGCTCCGGCGGCGGCTTGTTTTTCCGCCATTTCGCGGACATAGCTTTCGTTTTTTTCGGCTATTGCTTTTGCCATTGAAGGAATCGAGCCGTTAAGTTTTTCGCCGATAATAATCATGTTTTCCCCCTTTATTTTTTTGAAGGGTATTATCCCCTTCGTTTCCTCACCTGTTTGTCAAAAAAATTGCGTAACGCAAAATATTTTATTTGTTATTTTTCGCTGTAATTAGTCCCTTTATATATATGAAATACGAGTAAATAGACTTCCTCGGAAGTCTTTGCATTTGCTCTCGTTTTGTTCCAAAACGCCGCGCAAAATGCAGTTTTGCTATTAAAGTTCCTCGAAAACTGAAGTTTCCGAGGAACTTTAATATAGAATGATAGTTATCGGAGAAAAGATCAATGGGGCATTTTCCTGTCGTATTAAAAAAAGTGATTGTCGTCCCTGTGCTGGAATGACAAAACTGTTCGGGCAGTAAACGCATATGGTGATTGACACCGGGGAGATAGCGTCCTTGTTCTTTGCTCATTGGGAAATAGGGATCAGGGAATGGGGAACGTGGTTAGAAATCTGATCGTGATATTTTCATACTTCGTTTGCAAATAAAAATCTTAATTCCCCGCTCCCAAATCCCCATTCCCCACACGGGGGATAGGCGCAGACCGCTTGCGGGCTGCGACGTAAGGGGGGACAGAATAAATGTTTCTGTTTGCGGGAAAACGTGGGGAAAGTGTCCCCCCTTTCTTAAGCTGCTTGTCAATTTGACATTGAAATTGCTTTTATGCTTTTGTTCTGGGTGGTTTTTCGGAAAGTATTGTTTATTTTTTTAATAATCTATATCTTATGTAAATAGCTCAGGAGGTGTCCGGGTATGTCGCCTGGATGCCTTTTTTTAAGGATAAATTGAATGACCAAACTTTCAAAGGCCGGCGTTATTATCGCGCTTGTTATTCTTGCCGGTATGTTTTTTATTCCGGGCGCGGGGCGGCTTGATCAGGCGGGGATACGGACTATGGGGTTATTGCTGGCGTTTCTTGTTGTGCTTTTTACCGAAGCGCTGCCGATGATGCTGACCTGTTTGATTTCGCTTGTGTTGATGCCGGTGTTGCGTATAACGCCTAATTTTTCTTCCGCGCTTACTGGTTTTTCAAATCCGGTGGTGTTTTTTATTCTGGCTTCGTTTGGTATTGCGGCGGCGTTTACGACTATTCCGCTTTCAAAACGGCTGCTTGTTGCGCTGCTGAAAGTGTTCGGAAAAAATGTTAAAAGCATGTTGTTCGCGTTGATGATGTGTACGGCGATTATTTCTTCTGTTGTGTCGAATGTGCCGACTTGCGCGATTTTTATGGCTATTTCTTTGAGTTTTCTGGAGTTGTATACTGATCCGGCGGCAAAGAAAAAAGCGGGCAGGGCTTTTATGATTGGTATTCCGGTGGCGAGCATGGTGGGCGGCATGATGACTCCGGCGGGGAGTTCTAACAATTTGCTTGTCATAACGCTTTTGGAGCAGTACACGGGAAAGACTATTACGTTTGTGCAGTGGATGGCCGCCGGGCTGCCTCTGTCGCTGGCGTTGCTGCCGATAGCGTGGCAGCTTATTTATGTCGCGTATAAGCCCGCTGAAATCGAGCCTGAAACGGTTAAAAAGTTTATTGCCAAGCTTGATATTCCCCCGAAAATCAGTCTGGTGGAAATTAAAACGCTGGTTATCACCGGCATAATGCTTGCGTTGTGGATTCTTTCTTCGTGGTTCAGGCAGATAAATGTCATGGTTGTCGCGCTTGCCGGCGCGTGCGTTTTTTGTCTGCCGGGAATAAAAGTGCTGCGATTCAAAACGCTTCTTGAGAATATTCGATGGGAATCTTTTTTTCTGGTGGGAACGGTGCTTTCTCTTGGTTCGGCGATGGTTTCCAATAAAGTGAGTGACTGGCTTATTTCTCTGCTGCCCGCGATGAGTTTTCCAGCCCCGCTATTGATTGCTGTTATTGCGTCGGTGACTTTTGCCATGCTGATTGTTGTGCCGGTCGCGCCGTCACTGATTACTTTTATGAGTCTGCCTTTTATTACGCTTGCCGCCGGTATGGGGTTTTCGCCTGTTTCGGCGATGCTTGCTTTCGGGTTGTGCGTGGCAAATTGTTATCTGCTGCCGCTCGACACGGTTCCTCAGCTGACTTATGGCACGGGATATTACTCGATGACCGACATGATAAAAAGCACGCTGCCTTTGCAAATATGTATTGTAATAATTGTGAGTCTGTGGATACCTTTGATTGGCGGTATTCTGGGGTTATGAACACTCTCGTCCTGAAGGGAGTGTAAGTGTTGCATGCTTTGGGGAGGATCACGGGGATCGGGGACTGGGGAGCAGGGATTTTGTTGTTTGTAATCTGATCGTGGAAGTAATACACTCGGATAACTAAGCAAGATACTGTTCCCTGCTCTTTTACAATCAATGCGTGGAGTTTTCGCGGCGCGAAAACTCCGAAGCTGTCCGGCTTTGCCGGACAGCCCTAACCCAGTTTTGACAGATCGTAGGGAGTTTCCTGGTAGACATAGTTGAGCCAGTTGTTGAAAAACAGGTGGGCGTGCGCTCGCCAGCGGACAACGGGTGTTTTCGCGGGATCGTTTTCGGGATAGTAATTTTTGGGGATTTCGATGGGGAGGCCTTTTGCTAGGTCTCTGCGGTATTCGCGGTCGAGTGTCAGGGGATCGTACTCCAGATGGCCGGTGACGTAAATTTCGCGGCCTTCGCGGGCGGTAACGATAAAAACGCCGGCTTCTTCGGTTTCGGATTGTATGGTCAGCCGGGGATCGGCGGCAATTGCGTCACGGTCGCTGGTTGTGTGCCGGGACTGGGGTGCGAGAAATTCATCGTCAAAGCCCCGGAATAACGCGGTGTACTGCCCATTTACGGCGTGGGGAAAAATGCCGGACAGCTTTTTTTCGAGTGGTTTTTTGGGGATGCCGTAACGCCGGTACAGCCCTGCCTGCGCTCCCCAGCAGATGTGCATGGTAGAAAAAATATTTGTCGCCGAATAATCTATAACGCTGGCCAGCTCTTGCCAGTAATCGACTTCCTCAAACGGCAAGGTTTCCACCGGCGCGCCTGTGATGATAAGGCCGTCAAAACGCGGCCGCAGGGAAACAATTTCCTCCGCGCTGATATAAAATTTTTCAAGGTGTCCGGGGGGCGCGTTTTTCGATTCATGGCTGCCCATACGCAGAAAGGTAATATCAACTTGCAGGGGACTGTTTCCCAAAAGCCTGAGAAGCTGAATTTCCGTGTCTACTGTGGTCGGCATCAGGTTGACAATGGCGAATCTGAGAGGGCGTATATCCTGATGTTCCGCGCGGTCGTCGGTCATTACAAAAACACGTTCCGCGCTTAATGCTTCGTATGCGGGCAGCGTTCTGGGGATTTTTATCGGCATTGCGTTTTTTCCTTTTTACCGGTGTCAGATTTTTTCACCGTGTGCTGTCTAAAACCAATTTTATCCTTATGGTATAAGGAATTACAAGGGGGCGCATCGGCTATTCGCCTCCGGCGAAAGCCAGAATCTCCGCAATGTTACGGCAGAGATTCCGGGTCAAGCCCGGAATGACAAAATTATCCGGCGGGAAATGGTTCTGTCAGCGGACGGCAAAAATGACTGCCCCCCCTGTGCCGCATTTGTCATTCTGGCGAAAGCCAGAATCTCCGCAATGTTACGGCAGAGATTCCGGGTCAAGCCCGGAATGACAAAATTATCCGGCGAAAAATGTTTCTGTCAGCGGACGGCAAAAATGACTGTCCCCCTGTGCCGCATTTGTCATTCTGGCGAAAGCCAGAATCTCCGCAATGTTACGGCAGAGATTCCGGGTCAAGCATGGAATGACAAAACTATCCGGCGGGAAATGGTTCTGTCAGCGGACGGCAAAAAGCGATTGTCCCCCTCTGCGCCGCATTTGTCATTCTGGCGAAAGCCAGAATCTCCGCAATGTTACGGCAGAGATTCCGGGTCAAGCCCGGAATGACAAAATTATCCGGGCGGGAAATGGTTCTGTCAGCGGACGGCAAAAAGCGATTGTCCCCCTCTGCGCCGCATTCGTCATTCCGGCGAAAGCCAGAATCTCCGCAATGTTACGGCAGAGATTCCGGGTCAAGCCCGGAATGACAAAACTATCCGGGCGGGAAATGGTTCTGTCAGCGGACGGCAAAAAGTGATTGTCCCCCTCTGTGCCGCATTTGTCATTCTGGCGAAAGCCAGAATCTCCGCAATGTTACGGCAGAGATTTCGGGTCAAGCCCGGAATGACAAAACTTATCGCGGCGACACGAGAATGCGATTGTCACCCTGCTTACGCTAACCGAACGCTTGATCGAAATTTTCGCATTGGGTAAGATGTTTTTGGAGGGTACTCAATGGCCACATCATTGCATGAAATTAAGGATTTTTGCGAAAAAAACGCAGTTAAAATGGTTGACTTTCTGATGGTCGATCTGAATGGCCGCTGGAGGCATCTAACTATGCCGGTTGCCAGACTCACCGAAGATACGCTGAAATATGGTGTCGGCTTTGACGGGTCAAATTACGGATTCGCGCCGGTGGAAAAAAGCGATATGGTTTTTATCCCCGATCTGGACAGCGCGCGCATGGACCCGTTTGCGGAGATTCCCACGCTTTCGATGATCGGAGACGTGTATGTAATTGACGCGCCGGACAACAGGCGTTTTGACCAAGACCCGCGCAATGTCGCAATTCACGCGGAGGAATACATGCGCTCCACGGGTATCGCCGATGAAATGCGGATCGGGCCGGAGTTTGAGTTTCATGTCTTCGATCAGGTAAGTTACGAAGTCTGCGGGCATTACTCGAAATTCAAAGTCGACACGGCGCAGGCGGAATGGAACACCGGCGCGGAGACGGGAAATCTGGGATACAAAGTTCCCCACAAGGCAGGCTATCACGCGGCTCCTCCGTTGGACAGGCTTGCCGGTTTCCGAAGCAGGGCGACAATGCTGATGGAAAATCAAGGGATTTTGGTGAAGTATCATCACCACGAAGTCGGCGGCCCCGGACAAGTCGAAATCGAAGTCGAGTTCGGCTCAATGCGGGAAATGGCCGACAAAACAATGATGACCAAATACATTCTGAAAAACGCCGCAATCGCCGAAGGGAAAACAATTACCTTCATGCCCAAGCCGATTTACGGCGAAGCAGGTAACGGGCTGCACGTACACATGCACTTGTTCAAAGACGGCAAACCCCTGTTTTACGACGCGAACGGCTACTCAAGCCTCAGCGAAACTGCCCTGCATTTTATGGGCGGAATACTCAAGCATGTCCGCGCGCTCTGCGGTTTCACAAACCCCAGCACCAATTCCTACAAGCGGCTCGTTCCCGGCTACGAAGCGCCCGTCACCATCGGTTACGCGACATCAAACCGCAGCTCCGTAATCCGCATCCCCGCCTACGCAAAAGACCCCGGCAGCAAACGCTATGAACTAAGAAGCCCGGACGGAACCTGCAATCCGTACTACGCTTATTCGGCAATTTTGATGGCCGGCATCGACGGCGTTCAAAACAAAATCGATCCGCACAAAGAAGGTTACGGCCCCTACGATTTCAACCTGTACAATCTCTCCAAAAAAGAACAGGCCAAAATCAAGTTCCTCCCCCAAAGCCTCGACGAAGCCCTGGACGCCCTGGCAAAAGATCACGAATTCCTCACACGGGGAGGCGTATTCCCCGAACGTCTCATTGAAATCTGGATCGAAAACAAACGCAAAGAATCCGCCCGCTACCGGCAACTCCCCCACCCGGCGGAATTCGAGATGTATTACGATCTGTAAATTATTAATAGGGCGGCTATTCGCCTCCGGCGAATAGCTCCGGCGTTTTCTGCTATCCCTGCAGGATAGCAGAAAACGCCACACATTATTTGTCATGTAAAGGGGGGCTGTTTCCAAATATTTTCCGGCACACAGTCTGCGGCATGGATGCCGATGTTTTTATGTTATTGTGGAGTTTTTGCGCAACGCAAAAACTCCATGATTAAAAATTCGCATGGATGCGGATTTTTAATCACCCCCCCTTACGTCTCCGCCCGCTGTCGCGGGCTACGCTTATCCCCTGGTTATCCGGCTATGCCGGACAGCCGCGCAGAAAAAGCTTGACCTATAGGAAAAAAAATGGCGCGAATGACCGAAGAAGAAGCGGATATTTTAAATGAAGAAATCACCAATGCCGACATAACGCTGAAACCGGGCAGAGGCGGTATATTTACCCGCCAGCGGGAACTGCTTGACGCGCTGGATCGGGTAAGCGCCGATTATATTATGACCCGCGCCATTGCCACACATAAAATGCCTGTCCAGATTATAGGTGAACTGGTACATGAACGGATTACCGCTTCACAGTAAATAAGTTTACTCATCGTTATAACTTGCCGCTATTGTAAAAATAGCGCACAATAGAGGTATGGAGCAGGCATGATTCACGCTGTTATTGAGTTTACCAAGTCCGCGTTCAAGCACAACATTACTGAAACAGACATTCGCCATGCTCAATCCCGTATATGATGATATACAGGATTCTGGTGAAAGCCATCTGCTCATTGGATTTGACCGGAACATGAACCTACTGGAAATCGCGTATAATATCATTGATAGACAGACATATAAAGTATTCCACGCCATGAAGTGCCGGAATTCGTACTATAGCAAGCTGAAAAACTAAAGGAGAGAATCATGCCCGATTTAACCGAAGCGGAATATGATGCCCTTGACGAATTATGGACAAACAACCCGCCTGAGGTATCAGGAAATGGAACAAGCGGTTTTTTTATGAAACATCGCAACGAAATTGTTATTCTGGACAATTTTTCCGCCGCTTGGCTTCGCCTGAAATCTGAAACAACGCATAAAACCCCTAGCGAAATTATCAGCGAACTGGTACGCGAAAAAGCGGCGATTGGCGAATAGCCGGACAGGGGGATAGCCGCAGACCGCTGGCGGGCTGCGGCGTAAGGGGGGCGGGCGGGGATTGTGGCTGTATGCGGGTAGCGGTTTGGAAACAGCCCCCCTTTCAAATACAGTAAATGCGTGGAGTTTTCGCGCAGCGAAAACTCCGAAGCTCATCGGCGCAGCCGATGAGCCCAACTTTAACCTTTTTTCTCCCTGTACTATAATAGAACGATGGCTGTTGATGAGGACGGGAAAAACGCTCTGGCAAATCCTTTGATTGTTCAAAGTGACAGGACTCTGCTTTTGGACGTGCACGCTCCTCGCGCGGGGGAGGCACGGGCGGCGATTATGCCGTTTGCGGAGCTGGAAAAATCGCCTGAGCATATTCATACGTACCGCATTACGCCGCTTTCGCTTTGGAATGCCGCCAGCGCGGGTTTTACTCCAGAGGAACTTATTCGTATTTTGCGTGAATACAGCCGCTATCAGCTGCCGCCGGGAATTACTGGAGGGTTTGCCGACACGATGTCCCGTTACGGGAAAATACGCATGACAGCCGAAGAGGGATCGGGTGGCGGGGACGTGGAGGCAGACGGGAAGGTTCTGCCGGAAAAATTATTGCTGCGGGTAGACGAGCCTGCGGTATGGGCGGAAATTGCGGCGATTAAGAGTCTTGAAAAATTTCTGGTGAGAAAACCGGGCGGATTTTCTCTGCGGCTGGTTGACCGGGGAACAGTTAAACAGGAATTGATCAAAAAAGGCTGGCCGGTACAGGACGACGCTCCGTTGCTTGAGGGGGAAAAACTCGACATCAGACTGAGAGAACGCGGGTTGTCGGGGCGGCCTTTTGTTCCGCGTGATTACCAGACAGAAGCCGCCGGCGCTTTGCTTGGTGACGGAAGGCCGGGAGCGGGTTATGGCGTGATTGCGCTGCCTTGCGGTTCGGGAAAAACAATCGTGGGAATGATAGTCATGTCCCTCTTGAAAACTAATACTTTGATCTTGACCACGAATGTCGCGGCGGTTCATCAGTGGATCGAGGAGTTGCTGGACAAAACTGAATTGAGCCGGGATGAAATTGCCGAGTATTCTGGTGATTCAAAATCGACCGCGCCGGTTACGGTGGCCACTTATCAAATCATCACATGGCGGCCAAAAAAAGATGCTGATTTTCCTCATTTTCGTTTGTTCAGGCAGCGTCCGTGGGGGCTTATTATTTACGATGAAGTTCACTTGCTTCCCGCTCCGGTGTTTCGCGTGACGGCGGAATTGCAGGCGGTGCGGCGGCTGGGATTGACGGCGACGCTGGTGCGCGAGGACGGCGCGGAGGATGCGGTGTTCAGCTTGGTTGGGCCGAAGCGTTATGACGCGCCGTGGAAAGACCTTGAAACCAAAGGCTGGATCGCCGAGGCGTTCTGCACCGAAATCCGGCTGGATTTGCCGGAAAAACTCAAGATACCTTATGCCATTGCCGCGCCGCGTGAAAAGTACCGCATAGCCAGCGAAAATCCCCTGAAAGAAGATATTGTTTTGCAGCTGACGGAAAATCACCGGGAAGATTTTATTCTCGTTATCGGGCAGTATCTTTCGCAGCTTGCGTCTATCGCAAAACTTTTAGGCGCGCCGCTTATTACGGGAAAAACGCCGAACGCGGAAAGGGAGCGGATTTACGGAGCGTTCAAGCGGGGAGAAGTCCGGGTCATCGTTGTTTCAAAAGTCGCCAACTTTGCTATTGATCTTCCTGACGCTTCGATGGCGATTCAGGTTTCAGGATCGTTCGGCTCGCGTCAGGAAGAAGCGCAGCGGCTGGGGAGAATTCTCAGGCCAAAAAAAGACGGGGCAGGAAACCGCAACGCGCTGTTTTTTACGCTCGTGTCGCGCTATACTGTTGAGGAGGATTTCGCGGCGAACAGGCAGAAATTTCTGGCTGAACAGGGATACAAGTATTCTATCCAGCACTGGAACAGCGGCGAAAAAGCCGCAAAGCTCTTATCAAGCGCGGAGGAGGAAACGGAATGAAAAAGATTTTCCGCCCGGTCGATTTCTGGAAGTCCGCGATAATGACCCTGCCCGACGCATCTTTTTTTGAGCTTGTCCGTAGTGTGTTCGGAAAAATAAAAACACCGTTCAATAAACAAATACTGCTGGAAAATCTCGCGGCTTTTCTTCAGCGGCCTGAAATCCGGCGGAACATCTCCGCGTACATTGATGAGGACGACGCGAAAATTATCGCCGCTGTTGCCGCCCTCGGCGAACCCGCGCCCGGTGAGATGGAAAGTTTTTTTTCAGGAGAATTCAGTTACGTCCGCCTCCACGATTTGATTGTCAATCTGGAAGAACGTTTTATACTCTACCGGTTCCGGGATGAAGATTCAGGCCGCCTCGCGCTGAATCCAGTTCTCAAAACAATTCTCGCTCCGTTTGCCGCAGGGACACCGCTGCTTTTCCCGTCAACACCCGCGCCTGAAAAAAAATCCGCCGCCGCGCCGCCCGCTTGTGATGACCGCGTATTGGCGGGAATTATTTCGTTTGTCCGCGATGAAAAAATATTTTTCAAGGCCGAGGGAGAATTCCGTAAAAAAATATCTGAACTGAGCGAAGATATTTTTCCCGGAATTGATATTCACGCGCTTATACGCGGCTTGCAGGTACTGGGAATTCTCAGGCAGGAAGGAGACGCGCTGTTTCCCGATTTGAGCAAGATTTACGGATTCGGGCAGCTCAGCGAGCGGGAAAGGCTGGAATATCTGGCTGCGGGAATTTGTTGTTTCATTAAATACTCACTGTCTCCGGCTGATATTTCTCCGTATCTGTACCGGCGGCGGGTAAAATCGCTCGGATCGTTCATTCACCGGATTGTCGATGAAATGGAAACTGAACGGCTGTATCCGCCTCAAACCATCGGGCGAATTGCCGGAATTCTTGCGCGGGATTTTTCGGGGGGAGAAGAGATCGACAGCGCAACTATCGTGACGGCAATGGAAAAAGCCGGCCTGCTTGTCCGGTATCCGCCTGACAATTTCAGACTGCGTTACGCGACAAAAATCGCGGACAACGATCCCGCCGCTGGAAATTGCGCGGAGGAAAAACAGGCCACGCCGCATATCGCAATGGACACAGCTTTTTCCTGCGTTGTGTATCCGGGAATAAGTTATTCCGATCTGATGAGTCTGGCTTTAATGCTCAGCGTCAGGGAAACAGGCACGGCGGCGCGTTTTGAATTAACCCGCGATTCGGCAATCAGGGCTTTTGACTGCGGTTTTTCAGCGCGAACAATGCTCGATCTGTGACGCGGCTTTCAGGCGGGCGAATTGACGAAAATATGGCGTGGACACTCGCGGACTGGGAAAAGCGTTACAACGAAGTCTCCCTTTTCAAGGGGCTGGTACTTTGCCTGAGCCCGGAGCGGCGTTATCTCGCGGAAACAAAACCGCTTGCCGGCCTTATCACGGCGACTCTCGCGCCGGGCGTTTTTCTGTTAGACGAAACCGCCGGACAAAGCGCGGAGGCAGTTCTGCAAAAAGCCGGCGTTGACATTTTCGCGGGGCAGGCGCGGGCAGGCGGGATAAAATGGACGGCGGCGGAACTGGACGCAAACGGAAGCCCGCCCGGAAAATTGCCGTTTGCCCCGCTTGCCCAGAATTCTTCTCCGGCACAATCCGGCGGAGACGCGCCTCCTGCTCTTTTGGCAAGTAGTTCACCGGAAACGCCGGACGGACAAACCCTTCCCGAAGCGTCCGCTTTGATTGACGGTTTTCATTCTTTCTTGGAAAAAGCGCGTTTCTCAAAAGAAGAGCGGGACGAGCTTTTTGCGCGGATAGACCGGCGGCTGGTGTTATGCGAAGCGCAGTTACAAGACGCAGCCGTCCGCTACGAGAAACTAGAGGCGCGGGGGCTGGATTATGCGGGCAAGGCAATGATCGCAAAACAGGCAATTGCTCTGAAATCGCCGCTTGAAATTTTCTGGACAGGCCGCACTGGCGCGGATCACGTAACGGGAATCCCCGTTGTAATCGAAAAATCCGGCGGAGAAAGCGCTCTCGTCATTACGCCGCTGGAAAGAGACGGCGAAGGCGGAACAGAGGAGCTCAGAATTCCGCTCGGAAAAATCAGCCTGCTCAGACGAATAAAAAAATCCATTTTTGAACACGACCCCGGCATGACCGGACGAAGTTCACATTAACTATCACAAGGAGACATTATATGCCTTTACTTCCATTTTCAAGTTTTCAATCCGCTGGTAATCATCAAGTCGAAACAAGCCAGGCGAAACTCGCCGTTCTGATTGACGCGGATAATACCCAGCCCACCATTATCGAGGGGCTGCTCAACGAAGTCGCAAAATACGGTGTCGCCAGCGTCAAGCGGATTTACGGCGACTGGACAAGCCCCAATCTCCGTTCATGGAAAGACCGCCTGCTGGAACATGCCATACAGCCCATTCAGCAATTTTCCTACACCACCGGAAAAAACGCGACCGACTCGGCAATGATTATTGACGCAATGGATTTGCTGTACAGCGAAAAGCTCGACGGCTTTTGCATAGTGTCAAGCGATTCCGATTTTACCCGGCTTGCGGCGCGGCTGCGTGAAAGCGGGCTGACTGTCTACGGTTTCGGCGAAAAGAAAACGCCGCGAGCATTTGTTTCAGTCTGTGATAAATTTATTTACACCGAAATTCTGCGTGATATACAGGAAGAAACCGATGACGAGGAAACGAAACCCGCCGCCAAACCAAAGAAAGATTTCAAAGTTGACCGCAAACTGCTCAAACTTTTGCGTGACGCAGTAGACGACATCGCCGAAGAATCAGGCTGGGCATATCTAGGCGGAGTCGGCCAGAAAATCAACAACCGTTCCGCTGATTTTGATCCCCGCAATCACGGTTTCAGAAAATTAGGCGACATGTTCCGCGCCATCCCCCAATTTGAAACCGAAGAACGCCCCCAAGCAAACGGAACCGGCCGGCAAGTCTACATTCGATGGATAACCAAAAACCGCCCCGTAAAAAAAGCGGCACACCCCGCGAAGTAATTTGTTGTTTGCTTTTCCAATTCGTTTCAAAAACATTTATCGTGTCCCCCCTTACGCTCCAGCCTTGCTCCAATCGTTGCGCAAAGACTTGCGGAGGGCTTACAGCCCGGAGCAAGTCTGACGCTATCCCCTTGTTTGATTCAATAAATGCGTGGAGTTTTGCCGCAGGCAAAACTCCGGAGCTCATTGGCAAAGCCGATGAGCCAGCCATAGACAAAAATGTGGTTTGCTGTTATATTGAGGGTGTCTTGAATGGCGCCGTACCCAAGCGGTAAGGGAGCGGTCTGCAAAACCGTTATGCATCAGTTCGATTCTGATCGGCGCCTGTAGTTCATGAATTATCATACTCTCATTTTGGTTGTTTCTCTGGGCGGGTTGCTGGGTTTTTCGGCGTTTTTTTCGGCCTGTGAAACGGCTTTTTCTTCTTTGAGCCGCATTAAGCTGAAAAATCTTGCCGCGAAAAAGAACCGGCGGGCGAAACTGGCGCTGAAATTGCTTGATTCGTATGACAAGCTGCTTTCTACGGTGCTTATCGGGAATAATATCGTCAATATTGCTTCGTCCGCGCTGGCGACTCTGCTTTGTGTGGAGTTTTTTGGGCATGGCGGGGTTAGTCTTGCCGCGTTTGTTATGACGATTTTGGTGCTGCTTTTTGGGGAGATCAGCCCGAAAACGCTGGCAAAGGAATCGCCGGAACGTACCGCCCTGCGAAGCGCGCCGCTTCTAAGTTTTTTTATCGTCATTTTTACCCCGCTCAATTATCTGACGGCGGCATGGAAAAAAATTATCGTGAAGCTTTTTCCCGTGAAAGGGGAGCGCGTGATTACCGAGGACGAGCTGCTGACTTTTGTGGAGGAGGCGCGGCTGGACGGCGGCATCAACCGGCAGGAAGAAGAAATGATCCGTCAGGCGATAGAGTTTGACGATTTGACTGCCGCGCAGATTTGTACGCCGCGCATGGATATTGAGGCTGTCAGTGAAACGGATTCCGCCGCCGTAATTGACGCGAAGTTCGCCCAGACTGGATTTTCCCGTCTGCCTGTTTTTCAGGGCTCTATTGATAATATTACCGGCCTGATATTGCTCAAGGATTTTCACCACAAGGTGATTAACGGGGGAAAGCCGCTGGTTTCTGTTTTGAAGCCGGTGGTTTTTGTCACCAAAACCATTAAAATATCGCGCTTGTTGCGGACTTTACAGCGCAGGCAGTCGCATTTGGCGGTTGTCGTCGATGAATTCGGCGGAACGCTGGGTATTGTGACTTTTGAAGACATTATGGAAGAGCTGGTTGGGGAAATCTGGGACGAGCATGACGAGGTGGTCGAGGCGATCCGGGAGGTTGCCGGCGGTTTCCGCGTCCTGGGAAATCTCAGCCTGCCTGATATGTTTGACTTTATCCACGCGGCGCGGGCAGGGCAGGACAATGCCGGGGAACATGCCGCCGGAAGCGGGGACGAAGCGCCGGATGAAGACTCCGCCGAAGAGGACAAGCCGGCAATTCCCAATGTTTCTGTCGGCAGCTGGGCACTTGAAAAACTGGGCGCGCTGCCGAAAACCGGGGACGAATTTGTCAGTATGGGTCTGCGCGTGACAGTATGGAAAGTCCGGCGTCACCGTGTGCTAGAAGCGTTTGTGAAGCCGGAGTAAGGCGCGAAACGGAATTCTCAGCGGTTGCGGCGCTCTTCCTCAGACTTGCATTCGATGCACATCAGAGCGTAGGGAATCGCCTCCAGCCGGTCGTCGGGAATACGCTTGCCGCATTTCAGGCACAAGCCGTATTTTCCCTGCTTGATGCGGGTGAGCGCCGAATCTATCAATTTCAGCCGTTTCAATTCCTGCGAGCCGATAGCTTCGATCATTCTCCGGTCAATGTCATCGGACGCGACATCCGCCATATCTTTGGGGTCCATGCCTTCGACAATTTCCTTGAAATCTTCGCTGCTGGCGATCAGATTTGAGATTATTTTTGATTTAAGTTCTGAAAGGGATAACTCCATTTTTTCAATAAATGCCTGAAATGATTGATCCACCGTAACCCCTTTTTTTTTCTTTTCAGCGGCCATTTTCAATGATCCCCCGTTTTTTATGGTACTTTTTTCCGAACTGCCGAAATTTTGTCAAAAAAATACAAAAATCCGCTCGAAATTATCACCATTACACTTGCGCGTTATTGGTTTCAATCTGGGTACATTGCCGCATGTTCGCGTTTTTGTCAAGAGGGCGGCTCATCGGTTTTGCCGATGAGCTTCGGAGTTTGGCTTTGAAAAAGCCAAACTCCACACATTTGTTGTTATTAAGAATGGAACACTTTCCACACATTTTTTGAATAAAAGGTATTAAACCTTTCGTTTCCTCACTCGCTCGATCATGCCCGCGCAAGCGCGGTCGCGATCTCGCTCCGTTCGTCAATAAAAATCAATACAAACGTATATCTCACTATATTTCCCCTTTGCTTGTCTGCTTTATTTTGGAAAATTATCCCATCTATCATAATAACTTATAGGCCGTATATCGTATAGCTTAACTTTTTTTGTCTACTGCTTGGGGGATAGCGCAAGCCGCGAAGCGGCTGGAGCGTAAGGGGGGCGGGCGGGGAATGTGTCTGTATGCGAGTGGCCGTGTGGAAACAGCCCCCCTTTTTTTATTATTTTAGCGGTGAATCCACACTGTTTCATTGTGGACAGGATAAAAACCAATGCTGTAGTAGAATTGTTGAGATGACAGAACATAGGCGCATTTTGCTCCTCGTTTACCGCAGCGTTTTACGCCTTCAAGCACTGCCGCTTTTCCCAATCCCATTTTGCGGTATTCCGGCAATGTGAAAACCGGCTCAACATACGCATAATCACTGTCTGACAAATGCCACATACCACAGTGAGAGGCGTAATCGCCGTTTGGCGCCACAACTAATATTCGCAGGTTTAAATTCAAGTGTGGAGCGTCAAAGCCTTCTCGCTTTTTCATTGATTCGATTTCTATTTCATTGCGCTGCCGCTGGTTGTTGAATCCTCTCCATATTGCATTGTAATAACGTTCGATATCAAAATTATCATCGTCAAAACTTATGATTTTGTAACCGTCAGGAAGAGTATATTCCGGGCAATTTATATCTATCATTGCTGCTGTTGCCTTATGTGTTGTTGGAATAAAACCTTTGAGGATTGCGGCGCGTTGGTACTCCAAATCTCCGTCTGGAAGTGTTATTTTAATTTCTCCGTTGTGGCTTAGGTTTTGTAAGGCATAGTCGATAAACTCTGGTTTCAGGCGGCTATACCCGTCATCGATACAGAAAAAAGCTTCTCCAATGTCATTTTCATAAGTTGCTATTCCTACTATGACCCCATTATCTTCAGCAATACCGATATGCGATAGATTTTCCATATTCATATACGGCCCAAATTGCCATACCCATCTTGCCCATAAGTAATTGGGTGTAATAACTTTGCTATGATTGATGCGAATCAAGAAATCGCAAACTTTGTTAAAATCTTCAGTGTAGCCCGGTTGCGCTGTATATCTCCTGAATGTTACTCCCATAGCATAACTCTCCCTTTTGTTTATAAAGTGTCCTGCCTTGCTCATTGCCAAAGCCGATGAGCCGCCCCTGCTTTTTTATACAATGAATGTGTGGAGTTTTCGCGGCGCGAAAACTCCGCGGCTATTCGCCGGAGGCGAATAGCCCTATTCCGTGGTTTGCGGGGTGACTGTTTCCCGGTAGATTTCGCGGTTCAGCATGGAAAGGATTAGAGTGCTTCCCACCGGAAGTTTGTAGGGCACGATGAACTCGCCGCCGATGTATTCGACATTGATGAGCTGCTGTCTTTCTCCTGACGGCAAAACGGCTTCGAGGCGCACGGCAAGCGGATACGGATTTCTGGGGATATTGTAACGGAACAGTTTGAAGACTTCGCCGTCCGCCAGAGTGAGGGGCGGTATCGCCAGCAGCCGGATCGTGGTATTTGCCTTGACGCTTGTTTTTGCGGCCGGCTCCTGGTAAACGACAAGCTCTCCTTTCTCGCCTTCGCGTGGGTCACGCAGCCAGAAAGTAAAATCGACTCCCGTGCTGCCTATCAGTTCCAGCGCCGCCGGAATTGAAAGCCCGGCAAATTGAGGCGCGCTCATCATTGAATTTTCCGCTCCCATACTGACCACAAACTCCAATTGCAGGGGGCCGGAAATATCCGTTCCCGGTTCGGGGCTCTGGGCAAGTATGCTGCCTTGCGCTTCGGCGGAATATTCGTACATCAGCGGCTCTTTCAGGGACAAAAGCGGCAATGCCTGTCCTGACGACAAAGTCTGCAAATCCATTCGCACTTCGTCAATGTTCCGGCCTATGTAATTGTCGACTTTGTTGATAATCACGCCCTGGCTGCGTATGCGGCGGCCTGCTTTGACAATAGTTCCGGGCGGCGGCTCCTGTTCCAGAATAGTTCCTTTGTCCTGCGCTGTCTGCGAATACCGGAGCTGAATCCGGGGGTACAGTTCTTTGACCTGGAGTTCCAGCAGGGCGGCGGTCAGCTCTTTGCCCTGAATGTCGGGAACCATTGTCTGTTCGCCTCCCCGGACGGCAATAAAGAAAATTGACAAGGCAATAACGCCCACAAAGACAAGAATGCCCACGGTCATCGAAATAAAAAGTTTTAGGTGATTTGAGACATAATCTTCGATTGCGCTCAAATCCAGTTTGAAAAAACCCATACAACCTCTATCAAATTTGCCGCAGTCAAAGCGCGAAACAGAATCGCGCCGCCGGCGGACAATTCCAAATTTTAGCCAAGCCGGGAACCGGTAAAGTTCCGCGCGCCGTTCAGAAAATCACGCCACAGAAGGGCCTTTTTGGAGCTGTATTGCAGTTCGCTTACCGCAAGAAGCCCCTCTCCTGTTTGTACCAATATCCCCCGCCGCGTGTCTACGCCCAACACCAGCCCCGGCCCGGCGGCCTCCGATGTTTGCGAAATCTGCTCGTCCGGCGCGTCCACGGCTTCGGCCTTCAAAATAAACAGCCGCTTGTCGCCGCTTTCCGTCCAGCACAACGGCCAGGGATTGAACGCCCGGACACGCGCATCAATCTCAACCGCGCTTTTACTCCAGTCAACGCGCCCGTCTTCCGCCGTGATAAGCTGGCAATAGCTCGCCTCGCCGTGATTCTGCGGCGTTCCCGTCAAAGTTCCGGACGCGATTCCCCGCAGCGCGGCAGGCAGCATTTCCGCCGCTTTTTTCGCCGCGATCTCGCTCAGACTTCCCGTTGTTTCCCTGCCATTCAGCGGAATAATCTCCCGCAAGAGAATATCCCCGCTGTCCATCTCAAGCGCCAAACGCTGAACGGTGATTCCCGTTTCCCGCTCGCCGCCTAAAATAGCCGCCGGGATAGGAGTCGGCCCCCGGTACTTCGGCAGCAAACTCGGATGAACATTGATTCCCCCCAGCGGAAAAAGCGACAAGAATTTCGGGCCGAAAATCCGGCCGTATGCAAAAGAAACCAGCAAATCCGGCCTAAGCGCGGCAATTTCCTCCCGCGCCGCAGCGTCAAGCTTTGCAGGCCGCAAGAGCGGAACCGGCGCATTTCCCGCAGCAGCAGCAACAGCCCCGGACGACAAACGCTGAACAGCGGCCCCAATCTCAGTCGGCGTCAAACCACCGCCGCGCCCCTTCGCGCTGTCCGGGTTAGTCAGCACCCCCGCCAACTCAAAGCCCGGCCAGCCGCCGCCCGCCAACTCAAACAAAGCTTCAAGCGCGGGAACAGCAATAGCCGGACTACCCGCAAAAAGCGCTCGCATTACATTTTTGCCTTTTTTTCGAGTTTAGAAATAATCCGGTTGCGTTTCGGCTCCGACAACCGGTCAATAAAAAGCGTCCCCTCAAGATGATCGTACTCATGTTGAATCACCCGCGCAAGAATCCCCTCCGCCTCCAGCGTAAACGGCCTCCCCCGGTCATTCCACGCCTGAACCTTCACCCGCTTCGGCCTGGTCACATCAGCCCACGCGCCCGGCAGAGAAAGACACCCCTCCTCATATTTCGACGTCTCCTGCGAAGTCTCAGTTATCGAAGGATTAATAAAAACACGAGGAATATCCCCCTCAATATGCACCACAAAAATCCGCTTCGACACACCAACCTGCGGCCCCGCAAGCCCAATCCCTTTCCCCTCATGCATCACCGTCAACATCTGCTGCGCCGTCTTCACCAGCTCCACATCAATTTTCTCTATCCGTTCCGCCTTCTGCCTCAGCATCTCATTACCAAGCGTAAGAATTTCCATGCCCTCATCATATTAAAAATCGCCGCTTGTATCAATGCACGCATTTGTTACATAAAAAAAGGGGGGCTGTTTCCAGACATTTTCCGGCACACAGTCTGCGGCATGGATGCCGCTGTTTTTATGTTAACAGTCTGCGGCATGGATGCCGCTGTTTTTATGTTATTGTGGAGTTTTTGCGTTACGCAAAAACTCCATGATTAAAAATCCGCATCCATGCGGATTTTTAATCACCCCCCTTACGTCTCCGCCCGCTATCGCGGGCTGCGTCTAATAAAGAACAGAGAAAAAAGATGTGGACTTGCCCCCTACTTCCGCTCACTGCTACCTATTCGGGTTAGAAAACTTGTGATAGCTTTTATGTATGGAAATGAAAACGTTACGGGAAGAAGCGTTTGAGGCGAATATGGAAATCAGCCGGAGGAATCTGGCGATTTATACGTGGGGGAATGTGTCGGCGTTTGACGCGGGGGCGGGGATTTTTGCGATTAAGCCGTCGGGAGTGCCGTATGACGAGTTGAAGCCGGACAATATGGTACTGGTTGATTTGGACGGGAAAATTGTCGAGGGTAATTTGAAGCCGTCATCGGATACGAAAACGCATATTGTTTTGTACCGCGAGTTTGCAGGGATAGGCGGCATTACGCACACTCATTCGGCGTATGCTGTCGCGTGGGCGCAGGCGCGGCGTTCTGTTCCGGTTTTCGGCACGACTCACGCGGATCACGGGGCCGGCGAAATTCCCTGCACGGACATTATGAGCGAAGAAGCGGCGCGGAATAATTACGAGCAGGAAACAGGATATTTGATAACAGAAACTTTCAGGCAAAAGCGTATTGATCCGCTGCATATTTGCATGGCGCTGGTCGCGGGGCACGGGCCGTTTACATGGGGAAAAAGCGCCGCTTTGTCGGTGTATCACGGCGCGGTTCTGGAGGAAGTCTGCAAAATGGCTTTTCTCACGCTAAGCCTTGATCCGGCGGCACAGCCGCTTCCCCAGTACATTATTGACAAGCATTGGGAACGCAAACACAGTCCCAACGCTTATTACGGACAAGCGCCGAAAAACTAAAGTCCTTGCCGGCAAACTCACGGCGCGGACAACGCGGCCATTGTGATATAATTGTACGGCTGGTTGAAATGAGGCAGGAAGAAAATGTCCAGCAATTTCAATTTATCAATCGTCAATTTTTCCTCGATTGCCAGTGAGAACATGTGGATACCCATTGAAATATCCTGATACGATGCCATCTGCGCGCCGAGAATTCTGCGCGTGTTTTTGTCGAACACAACGCGGATTTTTACCTTGTGGTTGTTTTCGGTGATGAATGCCGGTTTTTGAAAATCCTCGAATTCGGCGCAGGCAGGAATGTAGCCGGCTTTTTCGGCGGCTTTGGTATTAAGTCCGGTGGAAACCATTTTATAATCGAAAATGCAAATACCGTTCGAGCCTTGAACACCTTCTGATTCGATGGGTGTTCCGCAGATATTGTGACCCGCGACTATGCCGGAACGCACTGCGTTGCTCGCAAGAGCTATGTAGGAAACATTTTCAATGGCGTTGTAAAATATCGAGGCGCAGTCCCCGATAGCGTACACGTCTTTTTTGCTGGTTTCCTGTTTTTTGTTTACCTTGTACGCGCCGTTGGGCAGAGTCTCAAGAGAATCTTTTGCCAGCGCCGTATTGGGACGGAAACCGATGGCCATGATCACCGCGTCGGCCTGATACGCGCCTTTGTTGGTAACGATGCCGGTGACTTTATCTGTGCCTTGAATTTCCTGTACGAGTTCCCCGTAATGCAGCTGGATTCCGTTGTCCGCAAGTACTTTGTCCATGTCGCGGGTGAACCACTCATCGTAGTAAGTGGAAAGGCAGGTATTGGCGGCCTCGAAAAGCAGCGCGTCTTTACCCCGGCGTTTTACCGCTTCGGCAAGTTCCACTCCGATATATCCCGCGCCGACTACCGCCACGGTTTTTACTTCCGGTTTTGCCAGAAGCGCGTCAACGGCTTGTCCGTCCTGAAAAAGTTTCACGTAATGCACGTTGGGCGTATTAAGTCCTTTTATCGGCGGGGCGATGGGCAGAGAACCAGTCGCCAGAATCAACTTGTCGTAACTTTCCTCGATTTCCGCGCCGTTTTTGTCTGTGGCGTATACTTTTTTTGCGTCAAAATCCACACGCCGAGCCGTGGTTTCCATGAACACTTTCGCCTTTTTTGCCTCAAGTTTTTCCCGCGAAGAATAAAAAAGACCGCTGGTTTCGTTGATTTGCCGCCCGATGTACAAAGCTGTGCCGCAGCCCAAATAACTGATATTGCTGTTGCTGTCAAAAATAACCATTTCGTTTCCAGGATAATTATCCAGAATGGTGTTTGCCGCCGCCGTTCCCGCGTGATTTGCCCCGATCAATACGATTTTCGCCATATCTTCTCCTTTTGCGCCGCCTGTTCGCGCTGTTTGGCGGCGAATTGCTTTATATTAAAACTAATGGAAGTCAGTGTATTTTTCAATGAAAATTATTGACGAACGGAGCGAGATCGCGACC
>QMCE01000416.1_pt1 | contig 32341 bp, 23 predicted proteins | sample 1821851 | NCBI WGS metagenome assembly QMCE01 (sample SAMN09453174, study PRJNA476694) | Termite gut metagenome, whole genome shotgun sequencing project. | isolation source: worker | host: Odontotermes sp. | place: South Africa:Pretoria | collected 2016-01-28 | reverse complement strand
GGTCATGTGTTTCATGCTTGCATGAAAACACATGACTTTGGGACCCGCAAAAACATGAGAAAGTAGCCCGATAGGGCGAATTTCGAATGTTTTTAGGAAAGGAGCAACAAAATGAAACGACTACTTGGCTTTATTCTATTCTGGATTGCCATCGGTATGACCATAATGCTCTTCATCACCAACGGCTTCTTGGCCATTTGCATCATCATCCTGTGTCTCGTGCTGGGGTACAACCTCTTTACTTGTTGACGTTCTAAGGGGGGTTAACGACAGTGCAACACTGCAATTAACGCCCCCCGTACCAGACTTCCCTCTTAACGCCAACCTGCATCCGCGTTATGCACGTTGGACCTTGCCGGAACGCAAACAAGCCGTACACACGTGCATCCTCTTGGACCCACCGTTCACCACGACTCGAACTGACTTTACATTGGGTTTCCATATTTTATTGCTCCGTCTATGCGAATGGCTCACTTTGTTGCCAAACAGCACGCTCTTGCCGCAAATATCGCATTTTGCCATGGGTAGCACCCCCTTCTCCTCAAAATTATGAACAAACATTAATATTCTATCAAAAAAACCTGGGCAATGCAAGCAAATCTTTTATTTTCTTATTCATTTTTCATAGTCGGCGCCTTTATCCTTCGTCGTTGCCCTTTCCGGACTTGGTGAACTTGTTGACGAAGTCCGGCACCATGTCCAACACCTTCGTGATGCTGTCTTGGTTCTTGACGTTCACCAGCTTGGCCTCGCCCCCCTTGATAATCAGGACGGAGCTCGGTTGTATCTTCCCCCCCATGCCGCCGCCCCCGTTGTTCTTCTTGTCCGACTCGTTGGCAAACGCCCCGGCGGCCACGCCGAAGCTGACGTCGGCCAAAGGCAGTATGATGGTGCCGTCCTGCATCGTCATGGCCTCCCCCACCACCGTCTTGGTCGTAATAAAACTGTCCATACCCTTGAATAACGATTCTACCGTTGTTTGAAACGAATTCTCCATCATAACGCTTCCTCCTTCACTATTTTGTCGGCGCCGCCGCGCCAATGTTTTGCAACTCCCTCGCCCTACGCATCATTTCCCGCACGCCCTTGTCCATAAACAGGGATGCGACGATGACGAGCATCACCAGAAGGCTTATCCTGCCTTTCACGTATAGGAAACCCTCCAACGCCTCGCCCTCAAAGTCCGGCTCCACCTGGAACCCTCCTTCCATACGCGCATAGAGAAGGCTGATGGCCCCCAACGCCAGTCCCGTATTGCGGGGGTCGTCAAACCCCATCCTAACCTTGGCCTTGAACCGTCTGGGCCTTACGTGCCTCCACAGACGCAACATGCATTTCTTAATCGCCTTGAAGGCCGCCTTGTTCTCCTTATTCCTTATGAAGTTCCATATCCGCTTCCCCCGTTCCCTCATTGCCCCAAACGTCCGAAAGAATTCCTTGACGCCCTCGAAGAAGCGCTTTATGTTATGCCAAACTCGACGAAAGGCCCTACGTAAGGATGTCCATATTCCCTGTCTTTTATTTCCAATCCCTTCATATGCCGCGCCGTCGCCGCCTTCTTCCAATCGAGGAGGTTCCGCTACCGAGCCTTGCACGTCACACCCCTTTACTCTATCCGCGTCTTCCCGAGGCTTGGCCCGTTTCCTTTTCTTTGCGGCCTTGCCGCCCGACGCACCCCCTTTTGGCCGCAACAGGCCCCGACGAAACAGGCGAATCCCCAACAAGCGAACCTTTACGTCCCATTCCCCCTCGTACCGAACCGTCACGCTCCATATCCGCAAGGGCCACGATACGCGAAACCGGCCATTCCACCCCTTGTCAAACGAGTCCGCCGATTCCCGCCTTACGTCAACCGCATACTGAATGGGAACCGCAAGCGCCAAGACGCACAACGACAACAGTATCCCCAACAAAATGGCCAATATGAGGCCCATCACCTTCACTATCGCGACAACGACGTCCATCCATCCACCTCGCCCAAACCCATGCGGCGCCACAAATCCGTGAAGTCCTGCAAAACGTGCCGCTTACGGTTGGTTTTTGAAATACTTCCTTGAATCAAAGCGCCCCGTCTGCCCGTACATGTCAAGAACCATCTCTTGCAGAAGCCCCAGGGCGTTCTTGTAGCTAGTGGCCAATCCAATGACAAAAACATGGTTTCTCCGATAGTGTTCAAACCACAATTCATTACAGGCAATCACGTCAAATAAATTGTTCTCGTTGGACGCCAAAGCCACGCAATACAAGGTGGGCAACCTCAACTTATAATTTTCTAACATTTCCCTGTATTTGTCAAGGTTTTTCTCCGCCTTTTTGTCAACATACAGCTCGTCATACCATTCTATCATGTCTCGACCCAATATCCCTTATCGCAAACCCCTTACCAATCATCATTGACGACGCCGTCCAGCAATGCGAAACACGCCGCCTTCTCCGCCGCGTCGGTACAGGAGCGAAAGGCGTTCTCGATAAACGCCTTCACTTCTTCCGCCTTACTGTAGAACATGGGCGTCACGCTCAATACGGCCGCCATAATGGAACGGACGACCGGCCTTTGCAACCCCGCAAACCGTTCCCCCCACTCCCGAACCAGCTCCTCCGCACGCGCCTTCACATAGTCGTCGTCCGCCACTTCGTCCGTCCCCTCCGCGGAATCAATCTCCACATACAGGCTGCCCGAAAGTAATTTCCCCAACGTTACCAACGCCTCGTATGCGCCTTCCCGTTCCATCTCCCGAAGGACGTCCTTGTATTCCCCTACCTGCTCCAATACCGCTTCCAGCAGTATTTTTTCTTCGTAAGCCTTCTCCACGTTGCCTTCCAAACCATACAACAAGGGTTCCAAATCCTCAAAGGTCTTGCCTACTGCGTCGGACCGCCCCACATTACCCTCAACCATGGGGAAGAGGCCGCGCGCCAAGGCCACACACGCCTTGTTCGTCGAGCCATGGCCTTCCGTCAGCGCATACGCCATCAAGTTGTTGACCAACGTAGTCAACTGCATGCATGTTTCCGAGGAATCCATCAACTTCCGCGTCACTTCCTCCATCCGCACATGCAGGTCTATATACTCCCCTTCCGTCAAAGCCGCGTAATCAACCCGCTCCATCGTCTCCAAGAACGCGCCAAATTCCTCGAAGTCCTTCCCTCGTCCTTCCGGCTTGTACAACGCACCGCTCATGCGCAACATGTACACGTACCGTTCCAACGAGGATTTATCCGAGCCTTTGTACAACGTCAAACTCTGTGCGACCATTTCAAAGAATTTGGCCTTAGTCATACGTATGGGCAACTGAGCCATTACATTCTTTATATTTTCAAAAATTACGGCGTCGTCTTCGTGTAGAAAAATGTACCGCATGATTTTTGTGACCATCTCGTCTTCACGCGACGCCACTTCTTCTTCCCACCGCTCCTTTTCGGACTCCGTTCCAAAACGATACTCCACCCGATTCAAAATGTATTCATGTATCGACAAGCCGTCCACGTACGCCGCCAACGCTTCTTGTCGGGCCAGAAGGTCCCTCCGAACGGAATGCAGCCTGCTCCATACGGATGTGCCGTCACCTTCTCCGTTCGGAGTCGGAACGGAATGCAGCCTGCTCCATACGGATGTGCCGTCACCTTTTGCGTCATCAACCAACAAAGCCTTCACGGCGTCCTGCACCTCCAAAACCACGTCCTTGGTCGAGTGCAACCACCCCTCGCCCCGCTCGTCCAACTCCTCGCAAAAAGCGTAATATTCCAACGTAAAATTCATGACCGCCACATCGCGTGACGCCCGAAAGAGTCGCTCCAAGTAAGTCGGCAAGTTCTCCCTTACATTCACGCCTTCACTAAGCTGTCTGACCAATGTCCTATCGTTCTTATTCAATGCCTTCCCCCTTACAACCTTGCAATCAACACCCACGATTCAAACCATTTGAGGTAACGTTGCACGTATGACACTTCCACCGCCATTCCCGACAATACGGGGTAGAACATTGCGAACATCACGCACGCCGCGGCGGCGTATCCAAAAATGGCGTATTTCAACTTGGGTTTGTACCGATACATCCGATACATGGCGTACCCCAACATCAACGTGACGAACGGCACGCTGGGGAAATAATGGTATATGAACGTCATCCTCGACACCAAAAGCCATGGCGCGTACTGTGCCAAATAAGCAATAATCAGGAACAGCGCCTTCCTATCCTTTTCCTTGACGTACAGCCATATCATGTAAAGGAACGCCGGTATCCCCGCCCACCAGACCAAGGGGTTGCCAAATGAACTGATGCCCTCCTTCACCCCCTCGCCAACTTGGGCGGAATGGAACCATATGGGCCTTTGCATAATCGGCCACTGGTACCACTTCGATGAAAACGTGTGGAGGGGGGCGTCCAATTGTGAATGGTAGTTAAACATGGTCTTCTGGTTCCCCAACATTTGGCCAATCAGCCCCTTGTCCGTGCCGTCTCGGAACGGCAGATAAGACAACGTATAGATAAGGATGGGGACGCAGACGAAGAACACGATGCAGAACGCCAACGTCCACTTCATGTATTTGTGGTAATTCTCAATTACAAAGCTATGCGCAACCTCCCCCGACTTGCCCGACTTGCGGCTTAACGCGTAGCGGTATTCCCGATACCTGCGATACATGATTAGGAAAAAGATGATGGAGAGACCCACTCCCGCATATACGCCCGTCCATTTGCTCGCCACGCCAAGTCCCATGCAGATACCGCTCAAACCCAACGGAACCAACGTCTTTTTGAACGGCGTATCGTAAAAACTGAGCTTGCTGTACAGGTACATGAAGTAATACATCAAAATGACGAACAGCGTCACGAACACGTCTATGGTGGATATCCTCGTCTGCGCAAAGTGCATGAAGTCAAAGGTGAACAACAGCGTCACGACCGCCGCCAGCCAAGTCTCCTTGAACAGTTTCTTGGCAAACACGTAGATTGCCGGAACCATCAGCACCCCAAACAACGTCCCCATGAAGCGCCAACCAAATGGGTTCATGCCAAAAATCAGGATGCCCAGAGCGATGAAGCATTTGCCCAAAGGCGGGTGCGTGTTCTCATATGAGTACAAACCATGGATGTACTCGTACGCCGTCCTTGCATGGTACACCTCGTCAAAATGCGTACTGTTGCGGAAACTCCTGCGCTCCGGAACCAAATCCTGCTCGTCGAACAGGCCGCCCAACTCCGAACGGTTCACCGGCACGATGAGCTTCCCTTCCCGTCCCCTTATCGCCATTTCCATGATGGACGCCATCTCGCTTGTCGAAGTAAACCGAATATATCTGCACTCTTGATTGAATGCAATGGGGTCGCACCAAGCAAAGACGCTGCCCATCCTCATATACGGCTCTACCGGCGGGTCCGCAGTCCTGTCCGCCTCCTCCATATCATTTAAATAATCCGTCTTCAAAAAGGTCGTCCATCCCCCGTCCAGGGAGTCGGAATACGCCATTTGGTAGTTCCTGCCCGCATTATAGCCCAAAAAATACCTGTAGTCTTCTACGAATTGCTTCTCTCCCAAGTCGATGATGACTTCGTCCCCCATCACCTCGGTCTTCCATTCACTCTCGGGCGCCTTCCGATCCCCCAAGTCGTAGAAGGCGACGAACGCATACGCCAACGTTATGATGGCCATCACCAGCAGGTCGACCCGTTTTATCCTGGTTCCCGGCTCCGACTGCTGGAAGGCGACCTTGCCGCCCTTCTTCTTCAAAAAACCGAAGAATCCGTCTTGTTGCTGGTTCCCCTTCTGCCCGGCCGACATCCTGTTCGCCGCAACGACCTCCTTTTCGTCAACCTGGGTCGTCAGATAGTTCTTATACGCCGTATAGCACGTCCATACGAACGACGCCGCCGTACAAAAGGATATCACGCGTATTACGGGATTGTGCCAATCGTACTCTTCCGCAATATAGAAAAACAGCACGTGCGCCACGTTCAAAAAACCGCTTATCGTGAACAGGGTAAAGGCTATGAACTTCTCCTTTCTGGGCCTCGCCGCATACGCCAATAACAGCAACGGAACTACCGGATATATATACCTCTCGTGCATACGAACCGACAGGAAGAACATGACCGTGATGATGACCGCCCCCGAAAAATAATACTTGGAGTCGTCGTCCTTGGCCTTAAAGAACAAAAAGACGGAAGCCGCCACCGCAAGCACGAGGAAGCACGTCCCCCATTCGTTATAGGTTATGGATAGGAAGGTTTCCTCCTGCGACACCCAGTTCTTACCCATCAACCCCCAGAAATTATACGCGTTGACGGTGGCGTATTGGGTGGACTCCGCCAACGATTCCGTATATACATTCCACACCTTCGGGATTCCATACGGAATGGAACACAGGAACATCGTTCCGATGGCTGCCAAACCGGACAACAAATCCGTCCAAAACTTCTTGATCGAGAAGTCATGGAGAAAGACTTGGTCAATTATGGCGCAAATCAAAACCGGCGTAAATATCAACGTCTGCGGCTTCATCAAGACGCCCACGGCAAACACGAAGTACGCGGGTATACGTCTGTGCTGGGTCAACAAATAAATGGTCGCCACCACAAACAGGGTGAACACGGAGTCCACCTGCCCCCATGTGGAGGAGTCCAATATCACGAGCGGGTTAAAAAGGAACAAGGCGGCTACCAGTATGGCGCCCCAGTCGGAAAATTTCTTGGAAGCCACTTTATAGACAATCCACCCGAGGGCCAAGTCACAAAGTATGGCGGGTAACTTGATCAACAACAAGCCAAACCCCGAATTGTCAAGAACCGCCCAATCGCGAATCCATCCGATGACGTAGAGAATGTACATGTACCCGGGAGGATATTCCGCACCTTGGTAAAAGTTCGCAAACCCTCCTTCATACACCATGCCGGACCATGCAAAAAAGCAACTCATATCTGTTTCGTGCCCATAATTCGAAAGGGCGGCCACGATGCGAACCACCAGCGCCAAGGCCATCAGGCAATAGAAATAGAACCTCGTCTCATTCTGCGCCCCTTTTACCTTCACCTTGTACGCATCCTTTTCCAATACGCCGCGATACAGAAAAAGAAAAATCACCGCGGTTACAATCATCATGATAGTATACGTCGTCATATTCCCTCCTTTTATTTCACCCCACCACCATTATCTAAAACTCCCCAAGCTTGTCCCACCTGCCTGCGTCCAACGCGTTAGTTCTTATGGACGTGCTCGTGCGAGAACAAATGGTCGGAACAATACTCGTAATTACCTTCGCATTTGGAACAAAAACGGAATTCAAGGTTCGGATTGTCCGCTTCCGTGCGACCACAAACCGCACACCTGTGCCTCGTCGCCCCTTCCCTCGCACCTTTCTTTACCTGGGAACGAAACTTCACCTTCCTCCTATAGGAGTTGACGGTCTGCTTATAATTCTTCGACACCAAGAAAAACAGGCCGAAGTTCGCCATGGCAAACAGCCTCGCAATCGCTACTGGATAATAACGCTGAGACAAGGCGACAAGTATCTCGTATACCCAAATTCCTCCCAAAAACCATCCCAGCCACTTCATCTTAATGGGTATAATGGCCATATACAGCATTTGCTCGTTCGGAAACAATGTGGCGTACGCCAATATCATCATCTGGTTCAGGTATGTCAAACCCTCCGGGTAAGGGGCGCCCCACGTAAAATAAAGAATGGCCGCCGCCACTATGTTGAACAGTACTCCTGATATGAAATACAGGTTGAACCGAAACGCCCCCCATACGGATTCCAACACTCTTCCTACGTAAAAGTAGAAGTAGAGCATGATGGCGAAGAAGAATACCCCTATGAAGTTGGTCATGGGGATGCCCGGCCCCACCAAGAAGGTGACCAGCCGCCACACTTCTCCCTGTAGTATGGCGCCTACGTCCAATGATAAATATCTACCATACAGGCTTGTCTCACCGCGCGTTACAATCTGCCCCATCATTTCGATGCCGACGCCTATAAGCTCTAAGCCGATTACGTATCGTATCAACCCCTTGATGGCGTACCGCCCAAATTTACGTTCTAATGCATACAGTAACTTCATAATTGTTGACTCCCTTGTATCTATCGCGGCCTCTTCGCATTACTTTGCGATTCGCCTTCTCACACGGCCAAGGGCGTCCGAAAACTCTGACGCCCTCGTATGACCTTTTTATTATATGCAGTTTTTTTTCCTTTGTCAACCATATATGCGACTGAATTATGCGGCTGAAATTGGGATGCTTCATTGATTGGCTATGACGGCCGAGACCAGTACGCGTCTTTCTCGGGACCGCTTTCGCTTAGTTGGATGCGTTGCGGACATCGAGCTTGTGTGGTACCAAGCTCGGATGCCGACGCATCCAAATGTCCCTCGAATTACGTGTATGGCTCGCCCGTCGTCTAGCTAACTGCAATCGTCTGCGCAAAATCTCTCGCATATCTTATATGGTTACTGCATCATAATTCTGAACCTTGCGCGGCACGCTTCGCGAGCCTGCTCAGGTTCGCGGGCGCGCTCGCATCATTCAAGCAAGCTTGATGATGCTCACTTTGCCTTCGCGCAAATCCTCGCCATGCTCACACGGCAGTGGGTAAGTGGCGTTTGCGCGTCAGTCCCCCCTCACCGTTTGGGAATGAAGACTACGACTCCTTTCTTAATGGCAATGTCTCTACAGCGGTTATATTGGAAGAAGACTTCTACCTCGATTTGATGCTTACTCAGCAAGTCCTCCAATGTTTCTCCATGTTGGACTTCGTATTCATACACTGGCACTCCACCCATTCCTGGCGCATCTGTATCGTCACAACCATCGATGCACTCGTTTTGACGGTTATACCCCATATGCTCTTTTCTTTTTATGGGGGTCGGGTGGTCACACTCTTCACTCTCGGAATAGACGGGTATCGGCACTACTATGTGCTCCATCTCTTTGCCGCCACTCTTTCCGGTGGCTCTGGCTTTTCTTGCGTCTTCTCGCTCTTTCCTTGAAACTGCATTGGCTCCGGACGATGTGTGGGACTGGACTTCTGTGACTGTTCGTCGCGGCTGTGACTGTGGTTGCAACATGGACGACGGCCTTGTCTCTCGCACGGGCGTCGGTGCTTGTTGTCGAACGGGTGCGGGTGTTGTTTCCCGCACGGGTGTCGGTGCTTGTTGTCGAACGGGTGCTGATACTGTTTCCCGTACGGGCGTCGGTGCTTGTTGTCGAACGGGTGCTGGTGCTGTTTCCCGCACGGGCGTTGGTGCTGTTTGGCGGGCGGGTGCTGGTGCTGTTTCCCGCACGGGCGTTGGTGCTTGTTGCTGTACGGATGATGCCGGTGGCCGTTGCGCCGGTGGCGGCGTTATTTCTGGACGCGTCACGGGGGCGGTTTGTGTTGTTGGTTGTGTCATTGGCTCTGAATATGAATTCCCATACGTATTGTTCCCCATATTCTGGCTCTCGTATGTGCTGGTACTTTGATTGTGGTGGCCTTGCCTACCTGAACCGTGGTCATGATGACCATGTGCACCGACTCCTTGATGATGATGGTCATGCATATCGGTTCCTTGATCCTGGTAGTCGTTCATGTTGTCGGCCCCTTGATTGTGGTGGCCGTGCGCTCCTGAACCATGATGGTGGCCTTGCCTACCTGAACCGTGGTCATGATGGCCATGTGCGCCAACGCCTTGATGATGGTGGCCTTGCATATCGACGCCTTGGTTCTGGTAGCCGTTCATGTTGTTGGTTCCTTGGCCCTGGTAGCCGTTCGTGTTATTGGTTCCTTGGTTCTGGTAGCCGTTCATGTTGTTGGTTCCTTGGTTCTGGTAACTGTTCGCGTTGTTGGTTCCTTGGTTCTGGTAGCTGTTCGTGTTATTGGTTCCTTGGCCCCGTCCCCCTTGTCCCCCAATCCCTTCCCCATTCGGTATACACACATTTGTTCCCACTTGCAGATTATACACGTCCACAAAGGGGTTGGCTTTCAACAGCATTGATAATGGAACTCCATGTTGCTTGCTTATACTGTATAGGGTATCCCCATCTGCCACGACGTGTGTCATTCCATTGCAAAATTTATACATTTTTATCACCAATTCTTACCAATTTTGTTATTATTCTATTCTTGTTTGACGTAAACGTTACATTAAGTGCGTCGATTCCCTTATATTCTCTTTCCTTATATAGTGGGAATTTACTGATTTGCAAATTCTATATTTCCCTTATTTTCCCCATATAATTTCCAATTAAATTTGGTTGCATATTCCTAAGCCTTATCGTATAATTGTAATCTATGGGCGTAAACTCCCGTACTGCATACACGGGCTCGTCCCACACAATTCCGACCATCCAGAAAGGGGGCTCCTATGGGCATGGGCGTTAACGCGTTAGGCGTCGATATTGGCTCTACCACGGTGAAGATAACCATCCTTGACGACGACAAGCGCATCCTTTTTTCAGAATACAAAAGGCATTACGCCAACATTCAGGTCACTTTGGCGGAGATTATGCGCCACGCACTTGATGAACTGGGCGATGTCGCGGTGGCTCCCATGATTACTGGTTCGGGCGGCCTATCCATTGGAAAATGTCTCGGCGTTCCCTTTATTCAGGAAGTGGTCTCCGTAGCGACTGCGTTGAAGCATTTTGCACCGCACACGGACGTGGCCATCGAACTGGGTGGGGAAGACGCCAAGATCATATATTTCACCGACGGCATGGAGCAGAGGATGAACGGCATCTGCGCCGGAGGGACGGGCTCGTTCATTGACCAAATGGCGACGTTGCTCAAAACGGACGCGGAAGGACTGAACGGGTACGCCAAGGATTATCAGGCTATTTATCCCATTGCGGCCCGATGTGGCGTATTCGCCAAATCCGACATACAGCCCCTCATCAACGAGGGTGCGACCAAGCCTGACTTATCCGCCTCCATATTCCAAGCTGTCGTCAACCAAACTATTAGTGGGTTGGCTTGTGGCAAACCCATTCGGGGCAACGTGGCGTTCTTGGGCGGACCTCTTTATTTCCTTACGGAGTTGAAGAAGGCTTTCGTCCGTACGCTCAAACTCACGGCGGAGCAAGTCGTGGAACCGAGCGAGCCACACCTATTTGCGGCCATCGGCGCCGCAATGAACGCGGACTCCCGGCAGACGACTACGATTGGCACAATTCACGAGCGGTTGAACGGCTCTCTCGACATTGCATTCGAGGTGTCGCGAATGGAACCCTTCTTCCACGACCAAGAGGAGTATGAGGCGTTTCAAGCGTCCCACTCCGTGCATACGGTGAAACGGAAGGATTTATCGACCTACGAGGGGGATTGCTATCTGGGCGTGGACGCGGGTTCCACCACGACGAAGGTGGCGTTGGTCGGGGAAGATGGTTCCCTACTCTATTCCTTCTATAATAACAACAACGGCAGCCCCCTCAAAACGACGATGAAGGCGATGAAGGAAATCTACTCATTATTGCCAGAGGGGACGCGCATTGTACGCTCCTGTTCTACTGGCTACGGGGAGTCCCTGATTAAGGCCGCCTTACTGCTCGACGACGGCGAGGTGGAGACGGTCGCCCATTATTACGCCGCCGCCTTTTTTGAGCCAAAAGTGGACTGCATCCTCGACATCGGCGGGCAGGACATGAAATGTATACGCATTAAGAACGGTACGGTGGACAGCGTCCAACTTAACGAGGCTTGTTCCTCTGGTTGTGGCTCTTTCATTGAGACATTTGCCAAATCTTTGAACTACAGGGTGGAGGATTTCGCCAAGCTCGCCCTCTTCGCCGAAAACCCGATTGACCTGGGCTCTCGCTGCACGGTCTTCATGAACTCCAAAGTCAAGCAGGCCCAGAAGGAGGGCGCGAGCGTGGCGGACATCTCCGCCGGACTCGCTTATTCCGTCATTAAGAACGCCCTTTTCAAGGTCATCAAAATCACCGACCCCAAGGACTTGGGCACCAACGTCGTGGTGCAGGGCGGCACGTTCTACAATGACGCCGTACTGCGCAGCTTCGAACGGATTTCTGGTTGCAAGGCGGTTCGACCTGACATTGCAGGCATCATGGGTGCGTTTGGGGCGGCGCTGATTGCGAGGGAACGGTACCTTGACGCAACCATCCATCGCACGGACTCCGACAAAACTATGGAAGCCGTTGGTTCCATGGAAGCCGCTGGTTCTATGGAAGCCGTTGGTTCCATGGGAGCCGTTGGTTCTATGGAGTTTGGGGAGGTTGCGGCCACAATGGAGCCAGGGGTTCCTCCAAAATCCTCCATGCTCAGTATGGAAGAAATGATCGACCTCAAATTTGAAACCTCCATGGCGAGGTGCAAGGGCTGTACCAACACCTGCCACCTGACCATCAACCGGTTTACCGGGGGCCGTCAATTCATATCGGGTAACCGTTGCGAACGCGGCGTCGGGAAGAAACGCAACGTGAAAAACATCCCCAACCTATTTGACTACAAGAATAAGCGTTTATTTGACCATTACGAGCCTCTGGACAAGGATTTGGCTTATCGCGGAACGGTAGGCATACCGAGGGTGTTGAACCTGTATGAGAATTACCCGTTCTGGTTCACGTTTTTTACGGAACTGGGATTCCATGTAACGCTCTCGCCCGAATCCAGTCGCAAGATATCTGAATTGGGCATGGAGTCCATTCCCAGCGAGTCGGAATGTTATCCGGCCAAACTCGCCCACGGACACGTCATGTGGTTGATTAAACGCAACGCGGGCTACATTTTTTACCCCTGCATACCCTTTGAGTACAAAGAGGTGGCGGACGCCGGCAACCATTACAATTGCCCCATCGTCACGTCCTACGGGGAGAACATCAAGAATAACGTCGAGGATTTGGAAAGGGACGACGTCTTGTTCGACAACCCCTTCCTCTCGTTTGAAAGTGAAAGGATTATGACGGACTGCCTAACGGCACACTTCAAAAACCATGAAGCCTACCCGATTCCGCGGAGAGAGATTCGCAAGGCGGCGCACAAGGCTTGGGCGGAAATGTTGGCCGTACGGGCCGACATACAGGCAAAGGGCGAGGAAGTCCTTCGATACTTGGAAGAAACGGGCCGCAAGGGCGTCGTACTGGCGGGCCGCCCCTACCACGTCGACCCCGAAATCCACCACGGCATTCCTGAATTGGTCACTTCTTACGGCGTCGCGGTCCTAACCGAGGACAGCGTATCACATTTGGGCGCCATCGACCGCCCCATCATGGTTATGGACCAGTGGATGTACCACACCAGACTTTATGCGGCCGCTTCCTTCGTCAAGACGCAGAAGAACTTGGAACTCATACAGCTCAACTCCTTCGGTTGCGGTCTGGACGCCGTGACGACGGACGAGGTTGGCGACATTTTGACCGGCTCCAACAAGATATACACGGTATTGAAGATTGACGAGGTGAACAACCTGGGTGCGGCCCGAATCCGCATCCGCTCACTCCTGTCCGCCATCAAGGACAGGGAGGCCAAGCACGTAGTCGCCATACCTAAGAATTCTTCTTATAACAGGCGGGTGTTTACCCCCGAAATGCGCAAGGATTACACCATTTTGGTTCCACAGATGTCGCCCATCCATTTTGGCATACTGGTTCCCGCCTTGGCCTCCTGCGGTTACAACATGGAACTCATGCCAATGACGAGTACCGCCGTCGACGTGGGGCTCAAGTACGTCAACAACGACGCCTGCTACCCCTCCCTCATCGTGGTGGGGCAGATTATGGAGGCCATGTCTTCCGGACGGTACGACCCGGACAAAACCGCCGTCATTATCACGCAGACCGGTGGTGGATGCCGGGCCACCAACTACATCAACTTCATACGCCGCGCCTTGGAGAAGGGCGGGATGGCGCAGATTCCCGTCATTTCACTCAGCGTCGGAGTCGAGACCAACCCTGGATTCCGCAACTCCTTGGCTCTGGCCAACCGCTCCCTTCAAGCGTTGGTGTACGGAGACGTGTTCATGCGCGTCCTCTACCGCGCCAGACCTTATGAGAGGGTGCCCGGCTCGGCCAACGCACTCCATAAGAAATGGGAGAAGAAATGCATTCGCGACGTGAAGAAGGGAAGCTTCCGCACGTTTCGCAAGAATCTGCGAGGCATCATCCGCGACTTTGACGAATTGCCCCTGCGGGACGAGGTGAAGCCAAAGGTGGGCGTCGTGGGAGAGATACTCGTCAAATTCCTTCCCGCCGCCAACAACTTTCTGGTGGAATTATTGGAGTCGGAGGGCGCGGAAGCCGTCTGCCCCGATTTGGTGGACTTCTTATTATATTCCTTCCACAACGCCGTATTCCGCGCCAAGAAGCTGGGCAAAAGCAAAAAGGAGGCGGCCCTCAACCGTCTCATCATATGGTACATTGAACGCCTTCGCAAACCCGCCAAGCGGGCGCTTGGGCAGAGTGGGCGCTTTCATCCGCCCGTTCCCATCACCACGTTGGACGAATACGCCTCGCCCTTCGTCTCCACGGGCAACCAGACGGGGGAGGGTTGGTTCCTGACCGCCGAAATGGTGGAGCTCATCCACCAAGGGGTGGAGAACATCGTATGTACGCAACCTTTTGCCTGTCTCCCCAACCACGTCGTGGGCAAGGGCGTAATCAAGCAATTGAGGAAGTCGTTCCCCAATTCCAACATCGTCGCCGTGGACTATGACCCGGGAGCCAGCGAGGTGAACCAACTAAACCGCATTAAGTTGATGCTGTCAACGGCAAACGAACGATTAAAATAAGTATTTGAATAAAATGTCGTCGGACTTGGCCGAGGACTTGTTGTACCGTTGCGGGTCAAAGGAATGCAACCGCATTAGGGAAATGGCGTCCACAATCTCGTCGAACGAATACCCGTCCATCTTCAGGACGTCGCTCTCCTCGATTCTCACCACTTCCTCCTTGGCACGCGCCTTTTCCTTGATGCTCTCAAAAATCCCACCGTTTTGGGCTAATTTATCCAACTCTCTCACGCCGATCCTGATCTGGGAATCATTCAGCAAGAGTTGGGAGGCTATCAACCGCATCTGCCCCTCCGTCTGTATCTCCCCTTGTCGGCACATCATCATGCGGTGGATGGTCGGACGGCGCGAATCCCCCGCCGAAATCGTCGAGCAGACGGCCAACCTAATCTTCAACGTGGAGCCGGAAAAAAAGCGGTGGCGGAAAAAGATGGTTCCGATTTCCCCCAACTCCTTGCTGGACAACACGCAATAGCATGCGTTCTGTTGGAGTGAAATCAGCAGTTTCCCGGTATAAACCTTGTTGCGCGGCTCCGTCATAATCGTCATGGTCACCCTGCACAACCTGTCACCCTCATTTACAAAGGATAGTTTGCCCTTCAAAATATCGTTCTGATAGGAAATGGTCGGATAGAAGTAGATGTCCAACGTCTCGTCGAGATAACCGCGAAACGCCGAATGTTTCGGGTCGGCAATCAACGTCTCGCTCGTCGGCAAATCCTCCTCCATCTTCTCCATCTCGCTCATCTTCCTCGCATCCATGGCGTAAGGCGTCTCGAGGGACAAGACAGTGTTCATATCCAATTCCAAAATATCACATATTGCGGTTGCCAGAACCAGTGATATACTGCTATCGTTTTTTTCGTCGTCCTTTAAGCTTAAGACTTTGGATATCGTGCCCTGTGACACCTTCACTCCCCGTTTCTCGCACTCCTCCTTAAGCTTCGTCTGCGTATATTTCATTTTACTCATGGCGTCATTAAAATACTTCTTTATCTTTTTGTAGTATTCCTTCCTAGTCGACGATATTCCACTCTCCTCGGTTTCGTTCTCGCTATTCACTGTTTCTTCCTCCTTTCCTGATTTGCATATCACGTTTAACATATCACATTCTTGATTGGAATGCAACGTGGAATATCAAATTCTTTTATAAATATTATTAGGTAATATTAATTATTCGTCTTTATTTCCCAATGTGGGTATGCTATAATAAGCCGACAACTGCAATTTGCAAATAGCAGTGTCGTTTTATGCAATTTCGTGCGATTTGCACCAACCTGAAAGGGAGGGGTCGTCCATGATTGAGAAAATATTGTTTGCCGCAAGTGAAGCGCGTCATTTTGCCGCTTCGGGCGGACTTGCCGACGTTGTAGAAAGCCTTCCACGGAGTTTGGTACGCAAAGGTTTGGATTGTCGCGTCATCATTCCCCTGTATGGTCGAACATCGGAAGAAATACGCCAATCCCTCGTCCCGGTCGCCCAATTCGGAGTGCCCGTGGGCTGGCGCAGAAAGGATTGCCGCGTATATAGTGCCGATTATGGCGGCGTTACATTTTATTTGGTTGAAAATGACGAGTATTTTGGGGAAGGTCCCATGTACGGCCATGCAAACGACCATGAGCGGTTTGCCTTCTTTTCCCGCGCCGTCCTTGAGGCGTTGCCGCACATTGGATTTCGTCCCGACGTCATTCAAGCCAACGATTGGCAGACGGCCCTCGTCCCCATATACCAACACGTCCTTTACTCCCGCATCGCATGGTATTCGGGCATCAAGACCGTGTTCACCATCCACAACATTGCGTTCCAAGGATGGTTCGGCTATGACGTACTAGACGAATACCTGGGCCTGCCAGGGGAGGCCGTCAGTCTGCTTGAATACGACGGCTGCCTCAACCTAATGAAGGGCGCCATCGTAACCGCACACTCCGTCGTCACCGTCAGTCCCAAGTATTCTCAGGAAATCTCGGGGAACCACTACGACACGTCGGGCTACGATTTTGGCCACGGGTTGACCCCGCTCATCCACGATTATTCCCGTAAACTTACGGGTATTCTGAATGGAATAGACGACGAGGACGTCAACCCCGCAAGCGACGGCGACCTCTACGCCAATTATGACCTGACCTCCTTCCCCTCCGGGAAGAAGACCAATAAAAAAAGGCTGCAAGCCCGCTTGGGGCTGTTGCCACGGAACGTACCCCTCATTGGCGCCGTCACAAGGATAGACTCCCAACAAAAGGGTTGCCAATTGGTAATCGAAGCGATACGGATGGGGTTGCTCGACCATAACGACGTACAGTTCGTCCTACTCGGCAATGCGTCGGACTCCGACAAGGAAGGCAAGAAGATGGAGAACGTCTTCCGCGCCCTGGAATACCAATATAAGGGACGGTTCGTAGCCTACATCGGATACCTGCCCGAACTCGCCTCCAAAATCTATGCGGCGGCGGACATACTGACGGTCCCGTCCAAGTACGAACCGTGTGGACTCACACAGCTATACGCCCTCCGCTACGGCTCCATCCCCGTCGTAAGGGAGACGGGCGGCTTGGCCGATACGGTGACCGACAATGAGCACGGCCAAGGCAACGGCTTCCGCTTTCAGTCCTACCGCGGGGGCGACCTAAAATTCACAATCGAACGCGCGCTGGGCAGCTACCGAAACCGCAAGGGTTGGAACGCGTTGACCCGGCGCGCGATGAAATGCGACTATAGTTGGGACGCATGTTCCGCCGACGACTATGTGAAGCTGTATGGTGGGTTGTAGCAGTCGCTACAACCCCTTTATCGTCTCCATAATATAGTCTGCGAATTCCGCTCCCGTAGCCCCGGTGTCCCTGCCCGTCATGACGAGCTTCCTCTCCGTCACCGTGCAAATGTCGAGCGCGCGATACAGCTTCTCCGCCTCTTCCCGGTATCCAACGTGGCCCAACAGCATGGCGCCCGCACGGATGACGCTGCACGGGTCCGCATATTGGTCCCTTCCTTCCTTCACCATACGGGGTGCGGAACCGTGGATGGCTTCAAACATAGCGTACCTCTTGCCAATGTTGGCGCTGCCCGCCGTTCCCACTCCGCCCTGGAACTCCGCCGCCTCGTCCGTCAAAATATCGCCGTACAAGTTTGGGAGGACCATCACCTTGAAATCCTTCCGTCTCTTTTCGTCCACCAACTTGGCCGTCATAATGTCGATATACCAATCGTCCGCCTGAATGTCCGGGTATTCCTCGGCGATACGGTAAAACGCGTCCAAAAACTTGCCGTCCGTCGTCTTAATGATGTTTGCCTTCGTGACCGCCGTGACCCTCGGCTTGCCATTGGCCTTCGCATTCTCAAACGCCGCCCGGATGATGCGGTCGCAACCCTGCGTCGTGACGACGGTAAAGTCTATGCCCAAATCCTCCGTCACGTTGACGCCCTCCTTCCCTACGGCGTAGCTTCCCTCCGTATTCTCGCGGAAGAACGTCCAGTCAACGCCCTGTTCCACAATCCTTACGGGCCTGACGTTGGCAAAAAGGTCCAACTCCTTCCTCATTGCCACGTTGGCCGACTCCACGTTCGGCCACTCGTCGCCCTTGCGCGGCGTCGTCGTAGGCCCTTTTAAAATGACGTGGCATTCCTTTAACTCCTTCAACACCTCGGCCGGAATGGCCGCCATCTCCTGCGCCCTCCGCTCTATCGTCAACCCGTCGATTACGCGAAATTCCACCTTGCCCGCATCAACATCCTCCCGTACCAAGAATTCCAGTACCCGTTGCGCCTGCGCCGTAATGGCCGGTCCAATGCCGTCCCCACCACAAACCCCGATAATGACGGTATCCAACTCGTCGTACTTCAGAAAGTCCCCTTGGGCCTTCATGGCCTCCACACGTTCCAACTGCTTCTCCAACAATCGGCCAAAATGTTCCTTCGCCGCTTCAATCCCATTCTTACTCATCCTGATTCTGCCTCCTTGTTTTCTATGTAATTTTCAATCCTGCATGGCGCGCTTCGCCTGAACATGAGCTTTCACACAATCGTTCGCCGCTTGCTTCGCACAATCTTTCGCCATTTGCTTCGCACAGCCTTACTCAACTCGCCAATCCACCGGCTCCACCCCGTTCGCCTCCAAGAACGCGTTCGCCTTGCTGAAGGGCCTGCTGCCGAAAAACCCCCTGTGTGCGGACAACGGGCTGGGGTGTGGGGATTCCAATATCAAATGGGCCGGATTGTCCAGCATCCTTTTCTTGCTTTGGGCCGGCTTGCCCCACAGCAGGAACACGATGGGGCGCTCCTGCTTGTTCACCGCCCTTATCGCCGCATCGGTGAACTCCTCCCACCCTTTTGCCTGATGGGAAGCCGCCCGATGTGCCTGAACCGTCAAAATGGCGTTCAAGAGCAACACCCCTTGCTCTGCCCACCGCTCCAAATACCCATGGTTCGGTACCGGATGACCCAAATCATCCTGTAATTCCTGATAAATATTCACCAGAGAAGGGGGAACCACGACGCCCTTCTTCACGGAAAAGCACAAACCGTGCGCCTGCCCCACGTTGTGGTAAGGGTCTTGGCCCAATATGACCACCTTCACCTGACCCAACGGGGTAAGGTGGAATGCGTTGAAAATGTCGTTGGCGGGTGGGTACACGGCGTGTTTGTTATATTCTTCTTTAACAAATTGATAAAGGTTGCGGTAATAATCTTTTGTAAATTCCTCTTTTAATTCTTCCAGCCAATCGTTTGTTATAGCCGACATCGCCACACCCCCTACATCCGTACGCTGACGCCTTGAGCCTGTAGGTAACGCTTGACTTCCATAACCTCCAACTCCTTGTAGTGGAACAAGGTTGCCGCCAATGCCGCATCCGCCTTTCCCTCCGTCAAGGCTTCCGCAAAATGTTCCTTCGTCCCCGCCCCGCCGGATGCAATGACGGGAATGGACACGCTTTCCGATATGGCCCTCGTCAACGGCACGTCGTACCCGTCCTTCGTCCCGTCACGGTCCATGCTCGTCACCAGAATCTCGCCCGCTCCCAGTTCAGCCGCCTTGACGGCCCATTCCACGGCGTCCGCGCCTACGTCAATGCGTCCGCCATTCTTGTAGATGGTCCACCCTTCCCCGTCCGCCCTCTGTTTGGCGTCGATGGCGACGACGACGCATTGGCTGCCAAACTTGTCGGCGGCCTCCGATATTAACTCAGGATTTAATATTGCCGCCGTATTAACCGCAACCTTGTCCGCACCCTCCCTTAGGATTCGCTTAAAATCATCCACCGTTCGAATTCCGCCGCCCACGGTGAACGGTATAAACACCTTTTCCGCCACCTTGCGCACCATATCCACCTTGGTGTCCCTTTCATCGGAGGTCGCCGAAATGTCGAGAAAGACCAGTTCGTCCGCCCCCGACTTGTCATAAGCCGCCGCCACCTCGACCGGGTCGCCCGCGTCACGCAGCTGGACGAAATTCACGCCCTTAACCACCCTCCCATTATGTACGTCCAAACAAGGTATAATTCGCTTCGTCAGCATGTCCCATTCCTCCTTACCACATGTTCCCGCCTACAGTGACATAAAGTTCCTTAATATGCGAAGACCCGTCTCGCCACTCTTCTCCGGATGGAACTGGCACGCAAAGACGTTCCCCCTCTCCACGGCCGCATGGACGTCCACCACGTATTTTGTCGTGGCAACCACGTCCTCCCGCCTTTCCGCTTGCAGATAGTACGAATGCACGAAATATACATAAGGATTCCCGTCTATTCCGCAGAACAAACGGGAACCACTCTTGACGTCCAACGAATTCCATCCAATGTGGGGAATCTTCACGTCAGACCCCCTCGGTATCCTACAGACCCGACCGGGTAGGAGGGAGAGTCCCTTCACCCCTTCCCCCTCCTCGCTCTCGTCAAAAAGAAGTTGCAAACCCAGGCAAATGCCCAACAAGGGGATTTTGCGGCTTGCCACCTCCCTTAAGGCGCCGTCAAGGCCCAACCCCTCAATCCTGCCCATGGCGTCGCCAAACGCGCCGACGCCCGGCAGTATCACCTTCTCCGCCCGAAGGATAGTCTCATACTCCGCAGTCGTTACCACGTCTCCCCCCAGATAGGCGACCGCCTTCTCCACGCTCGAAATATTACCCGCGCCATAGTCTACAACCGCAATCATGAAATCCTCCGAACCCCCCGTCGTCATTTACGTTGCCTACGTATGCCTTAATGCTGCACCTACCATATACTTCCCGCTTAGAGCGCACTTCCCACTTGGCTTACTCCTTCTCAGAGTACGATTCCTACTTGGCTTGCGCCTTCTCAGAGTACGATTCCTACTTGGCTTGCGCCTTCCTTAGAGTACGCTTCCTACAAGGGGAGCCACCTTCTCTTGTACCTTCCTCGTATACTCCACCTTATCCGCCGTCGCGTTGATATCCGTCGCCACGTCCTCCGACACCTGGTATCGTTCCCCCAAGTCCTTTACCACCTGCGCCCTCAATTCGCCATATATATCGTCAATCCCCAGCTCCGTCGCCTCACCCAAAAACTCGTCGTACCTTCTAAGACCCTTTAGCATTGCGTCTAACGACTCCGAATACATTTTCAATTCCCAGAAATTAGCAGCCGACTGTTGTTCCCTCTGAATGAGGGTGATAAGCTGTAACTGCCTAAATAACCTTTCATCCTTCTTCCTCAGCTTCACGCCGTCCATCGCATCGTACGCCTCCTGATACCGTTCCAAGGAAAAATACGTCCTTCCCGAATCAACCGCCTCATTGTAGGAATAACTCGACGTACCGCCAACAACGAGGAATACGATGGCCGCCATCGTAACCGTCACGACGGTGGCACCGGCCTTGTTGATCCTTCCCTCGACCTCGTTCTCTTGATGTAGGGCTTCCAACTCCTTCTTCTCCTGTTTCGCCCTTTTCTTCTCCTCTATTTTCTCAAGCTTATGCCGACTCCCATACTTATACTTTAGGTTTGCGTGCCTATCAAATATCATTAGACTCTGTTTCTTCTCCTCGTCAACCTTGTGAAGCTCTTTTTCATCCACGATGTTGCCAAAAAGCTTCTGAAAGAAACCAGGCTTGGACGGGGTGGGTTCCACCGCTTCCGCCTCCTTCGCCTCCTCTTGCTCCAACTCCTCCCCTTCATCCGCTTCAAGAGCCGGGCCGGTCATCGCATCGGCAAACATGTCGTCCAGTCCTTCCAACCCCTCGATTCCCCCAAGTCCACTATCTTTGGGCGCACTCACAGATTCACCGCCAGAGTCGCCTTCCTCATCCAACACAATACCTTCATCCTCAAACTTCTTGAATAACTCATCCAGTTCGCCAAAATCCTCAGAATCATCCAAACCATTCGACGACGCCCCGTCTTCCGACTCGTCCGTAGCCGCCAACGTATCATAATCCACCCATCCCACTTCGCCAAAATCCTCAGAATCATCCATGGGCAACTTTTCATCCTTCCCATCCAGTCCCATTGTTCCTCCTTCATTTAGTACATCTTCCGTCTCGTTGGACGCATCCTCCTCCGACAAATCCCCCAATGGAAGGGTTGCATCCTCCACCTCTGGCTGCTCTATCATCTTCCCTTTGCTCTCTATGTCGCCATCCCCGACGCCTTCCAGTTCCCCGACGCCTTCCAGTTCCCCGACGTCCTCCAGCTCCCCGACGTCTTCCAGTTCCTCGACGCCCTCCAGTTCCCCTTCATCCTCCAGTTCCTCGACGCCCTCCAGTTCCTCGACGTCCTCCAGTTCCCCGACGTCCTCCAGCTCCCCGACGTCCTCCAGTTCCCCGACGTCCTCCAGTTCCCCGACGTCTTCCAGTTCCTCGACGCCCTCCAGTTCCCCGACGTCCTCCAACTCCTCGACGTCCTCCAGTTCCTCGATGCCAATCACGTCGCCATCTTCCCATCCCGCATCTAACACTTCCACATCTTCATCCCTATCCCCATCGACAGGCGCAACATCACCCACCTTGTCGTTCTTATGCAATTCCGCCGCTTTTCTCAGTTCATCCAAACCCGTAACCTCAGGGGTTTCCCTGCCAGCCACCACCTTAAGCAGACCATCCAAGTAATTCTCATTGCTTGCCATCAAACAGTTTTCACAAAACTCCTGTCCATTGTCAATTTCGGCTCCACAGCTTTTACAAACACCCATAGCGCACCTCCGAAGAATCACATTCTGCCAACCTTGCGCGGCGCACATTGTCTCCGCGCAAAACGACCTCTCATCGTCAGAAAACACATTGCCATTGCAGAAAAGCATCATCCCTTTACACAAACAGATAGTGGCAATTGCCATTATAGCACATTTTAAGGCTTTCGACAAGAGTCGGAACACGATTTGCTTGGCCTAATGCAGGGTACAGTTTGCGACATTGCTTTGGCTATTGCGGCCGAGACCAGTACACGTCTTCCTCGGGGCCGCTCGCGCTTAACAGGACGCGTTGCGGACATCGAGCTTGTTGAATACCAAGCTCGGATGCCGACGCGTCCTGATGCCCCTCATAAGACGTGTATGGCTCGCCCGTCGTCTAGCAAACTGCAAACGCCCAAACAAAATCACCCGCATTAACGCGTATCTTGTACAGCTCCGACAGGCCATGAACAATTGCAGCAGGGCATCACAACGCGCTGATGATTTTGTACAGACGCGGCCAGTATTTGGGATGACGGGCGAGCCATACACGTACATCGAGGGACATCTGCGCCCGTCGGCATCAGAGCTTGGTAGTTGCAAGCACGATGCCGCTACGGGCGCAGTTAAGCGCAAGCGGTCCCGAGAGAGACGTGTACTGGTCTCGGCCGTTATGAATCCAAAAACCCCAATAGACAAAACCATCAACCCAACTCAGTGTTCACGAAGATGTCGTAGATAGCCCTTGTAGCGGCCTGCAAGTCATTTTCGCTGACGCCCACGATAATATTCAGTTCACTGGAGCCCTGGTCGATCATCTTCACATTGACGTTGGCGTGGGCCAAGGCAGAGAAGATTCTGCCCGCCGTTCCCCTGGCGGCCTTCATACCGCGTCCCACGACGGCGAGCATGGCGAAATCCTCGTCCACTCCGACGAAATCCGGCCTAAGAATCCTCTTAATCTCGTCAATGACAGGTTTTCTCTTACCCTCAAACGTCTCGCGTTCCACGATGACAGTAATCGTATCGATGCCGGACGGGATGTGTTCAAAGGAGACTTCGTGCCGCTCTAGGACTTCCAGCAATTTCCTCACGAACCCCACCTCGCCGTTCATTCGGTTCTTCTCAATATTGATGGCGAGGAACCCCTTCTTGCAGGCGATTCCCGTAATCGTGTAACGGGACTTCTTCGCCGTACTTTTCACAATCATCGTCCCCTTGTCCCCTGGCAAGTTGGTGTTCCTGATGTTGATGGGGATTCCGCTTTTCCTCACGGGGAAGATGGCGTCCTCGTGCAGGACCGTCGCCCCCATGTAGGCCAGCTCCCTCAGCTCCTTGTACGTAATCGTATGGATGCCGACGGGGGATTCCACCAGCCTGGGGTCAGCCACCAAGAATCCGGACACGTCCGTCCAATTCTCATAGACGTCCGCCCCCATGGCGCTGGCCACAATCGAACCCGTAACGTCCGAACCCCCGCGGGAAAACGTTTTAATCGTGTCATTCGGCATGGAGCCATAGAATCCGGGTATCACCGCCCTTTCCACGGAAGCCAGCCGCCTCCTCAACGCCTCGTTCGTCTTTTTCTCGTCAAACGTACCATCGTCGCGGAAGAAAATCACGTCCCCCGCGTCTACGAACTCGTAACCCAGATAATTTGCCAACAGCATCCCGTTCAGGTACTCCCCCCTCGACGCGGCGTAATCCCTGCCCCGCCTCCCGACGAAGAAGGACTGTATCAGGTCGAACTCCCCATCCAGGGATATCGTGAGGCCCAGCTCCTGAATGATGTCGTCAAACCTCTTCTTAATGGCCGCAAAAGGCTGTTGGAAATCCACCCCCTTCGCCGCCAGGTTATAGCACTCGTACAGCAAATCCGTAATCTTTGCGTCGTCCGCGGACCGTTTGCCCGGTGCGGACGGAATCACGAACCTTCGGCTTTCGTCACTGCGCACCACGTCCGCCGCCTTCTTCATTTGTTTTGCATCGGCGAGCGAACTGCCGCCGAACTTTACCACCTTAAGCATCTTCTTCTCCTTTTTCTGATGGCTCCCATTGATACCCGTATAGGATAATTAGGGTGTCAAAATTGGTTTACGGATTGTTTCGCGCTTCGCGCTCCCACAATCCTACCATAGAATAAACCATCCCTCCTCTTTTGTCAAGATTTCCGATATTGGTAGGGCTTCTCCCGATTTGGCAGCGTATCGAACTCGTAACCTTCGTCCCTTATCATCTCGATGATTTCCGGCAACAAATCCGCCGTCGTCTTGTTGATGCTCGAATCATGCATCAGGATTACCGGAAGGCTGACCCTCGTAAAGTCCTTCTCTATATTGTGCTTGATGGCGTACGCACTCGGCCTCCCTACGGAATCCTCCGCGCTCACGTTCCAATCGTGGTGGGTTAGGCCGAATGACTTCAGCTTCTCCGTCATTTTCTCACACATCCCCGTAATGTAGCAATTCGAGCTTCCCCAGGGGAAACGGTAGTGTTCCGCCCTCACCCCGCAGACTTCCTCCACCTTCTCCCCCGTCCTCAATACGTCTTGTACGTAGGAATCGACGGAGCGGTATATTTCATTCTGATTATGAGTATATGTGTGCAGTCCAATTACGTGACCCTCTTCCGCCATCCTTTTGAGGTATTCCTCCCGCTCGTCACGGATTTCATTGCCCACGACGAAAAACGTCGCCTTCACCCCATATTCCCGCAACGTGTCCAGCACGCTCTCCGTCACCTCGCTGGGTCCGTCGTCAAACGTCAGGTAGGCCACCTTCTTCTCTTCCACGCCCCTCCCTTCAAGCGCCTCCTCCCTCAGCCTCTTCTCCCTTATCTCCCTCTCCCTCTCGTTCTCGGTCACCAGACCCGTGTACAAGTCCGCTTCTTCCTTGCTGGCCCAAATCCTCTCCTCATCAAGAACGCCCGTCCCTTTACCGGACAGGCGTCTCTCTTTAAAACTAGCGTACGTTCGTTCCCTATACTCCCTATTTCCCCATATGTAAGCCCAGAACGCAAGGAGTATAAATGCAAACGCCGCGCAATATTTTTTCTTCATGGCCGCCACGTCTCCCACTTTTTTACCTAATTATATGCGGCAATCCCCACATCATGACGAAAGTAAAATCAGCCCTTCACGCTGCCGAGCGCCACCCCCCGAATGATGTACTTGGACAGGAACAGGTACACGATGATGATTGGCACGATGGCGATGGCCAGCAACGCGTACACCTTGCCCATGTCGAAGTTGTCAAAGCTCGCGCTCCGAAGCTGCGCAACCAAGAGCGGCAACGTCTTCTTGTCTTTCGAGTCCAACAGCAGCGCGGGCATGAAATAATTGTTCCATGCGGTAACGAAGGAAAATATGATTTGTACCGCAATGGCCGGTTTCAGGATGGGCAATACGATACGGTTAAAATTATAGAACTCGTGTCCGCCGTCTATCCGCGCCGCCTCCACAATCTCAAGTGGGAGCGAGTTCTCCATATACTGCCTCATAAAGAAGAACACGGCGGGTGCCGCAATGGCCGGGACAATCAGGGGTATGAACGAGTTCGTAAGCTTCATTTTCGTCATAAAGTCTATGAATCCCAACGCGGACACCTGTGTCGGAACCATCATAATCATCAGGATAAATGTAAGGGCCGCCTTTTTCACCTTGAATTCATATGCGAATATGCCGTACGCCGTCAAGGCGGAGAAATATACGCTCAGCACGGACGCGCCGGCGGCAATGATGAAACTGTTGCGAATACTGTTAAGTATGGGCAGGTTGTCATCCTCCAACAAATTCATGACGTTGTAGTCCAACGCCGAACCCGGCAAGAAGGAAAACCCCTTCTGTATCTCGACGTGGTATCGGGATGAATTGATTAGCAGCATGTAAAACGGCATCAACGCCAAAACCACCGACAAAGCCAATAACAGATAACTGAAAACCCTGCGGCAAATGAGGGCCGTCCGCCCATCCATCCGATTACTCCCCTCCATTGTCGGCCCCTCCCTTCTTTTTCCTCTTGACTGTGCGTTTCGGCCTCTCCAGCGCCATAAAGTACACCATCAGGCTAAGTATGCCACCTACGATGAACAAGAGTACCGAAACCGCGCCACCCATACCCACGTTCCTGCTAGCCAAATGTTCATTGAGGTTCATAACCACCGTCATCGACGTCCTATCCGGCGCACCCGTGCCACTCGTAAGCAACTGCGGAATGTCGAACATCTGAACGCCGCCGATAATGGACGTAATCAAGACGTACATCATGATGGGTTTGAGCAGGGGCATCGTCAACCTCCAGAAGGTTTGGCGCGCATTCGCCCCGTCAATCGACGAAGCCTCGTACAAGGACGTGTCAATGCCCATGATGCCCGCCATCAATAAGATGGTGGTGTTCCCCACCCACATCAGGTAGTTGATGAATGCGGCGATACCCCTCGTCGCCCATACGTCCACCCAATAATCAAACCCCCTTACCGAGACGCTGTTAAGGTATTCCTTATTGTTGGTAATATAGGCGACAACGTCGTTGACGGGACCCCTTGCGGAGAACAGGGTAAAGAACAACACCGCCATGGACGAGGCCATAATAATGTTCGGGAGGTAAAGCACCACCTTGAAAAATCCCGTCCCCTTCAATTTCAAGCGCAAATCGGTAAACCAAGAGGCAAACAAAAGCGACAACACGATCTGTGGAATGAAACCCATCATCCATATGATGAACGTGTTGCCAAAATACCTAAAAATGTCGCCCTTCTCAAAAAGCGTCTTGTAGTTGTCCAACCCAATGAACTGCTGCACCGTCTCCAAATTTATGTTTTGATAGCGCATAAACGTGCTGTAGTAGAACGTGGACAGCAACGGGTACAAGGAAAACGCAATGTACACAATAAAAAAAGGAGCAATAAAGATGTAGCCCCATTTGGTATACTTCAATTTATTTTTTGGTTTTTTGTATGTATCGTTTGACATGTCATCACCCCTTAACTTGCGACATATTGATTGGCAAGCCTACCCGCACCCCTAGGGGTGCGGGCGCACTCGCACAATAATCAATCTCGTTATTTCGTCAATTCCGGATGTTTGGTCGTAACCGCCTCATAGAAGTTCTCCAAAGCCTTGTCGTAATCCACCTCGCCGGCGAAGTAGTCCTTCATTGCGGCTTGGATTCCCTCGTTACAAGCTTGGTCGTATGGAGAGATGTTGCTCATGTCAATCTCGTCGGCCGCTCCCGCAAGAAGGCTGATATGGTCTTGGCCTCCCAAGAACGGGTTGGAGTACCCACTGTCGATGATTTCTTGGATGCCCGCCTTGTTGTTGGTGAAATCCTGCTCCTGAAGCGTAATCTCCTTCATGATGTCCTTGTCACAGGTAAGTTTCTTCATAATGTCCGCAACCAAGTTTACATTGTCGCTTCCCGTCGTTCCACAGATCCAAGAACCACCCCAGTAATACGGCTCCGGACCCCTGATGCCTGCCCAGTCGCCATAGTTGCCGTTCCCAACTTCCTTTTTGCCACCTTTGTCAACGGGAGTCGCAAGGGAATTGTCAAGCAGGTTGAACGCGATGCCCCAAGAAGAGTAGAAATAACCCAGTACGTTGCCGTCGGGACCCTGTCCCTTGCTCCACGTCTCATCCCACAACGAGGACTTGTTGTTGTAACCCTTGTCCGTGAAATCCTTCGTCTGCTCAATCCATTTCTCTATGTTCGGGTCAATTACAATCTTGTTGCCTTCCACCCATGGTGCGCTTACATTATTGGAAAACGCGCGGTAGGAATCGTCGTAACCGGACAACATCACGTATTTGCCGTCGGAATCCTCATTCAACTTCTGAGCCGCCGCATTGAACTTGTCCCAATCGCCCAACAGTTCTTGAACCTCTTCCGGTTCTTCCGTACCGAATACTTCCTTCGCTATGGAACGCCTATAGAGGAACAATCCGGGCGCCGCCTGCCATGACAAGCCCTTAACCTTACCGTCGTCACTCGTCATAATCTCCTGCGTGTACTTGTACTGGTTCGCAACGTCCTCGTCCGTGATGCCCATATCCTTGATGTCCATCGTGTAATCCGTGTTGACGTACTTCAATGCATAGTCCGCTTCCACCAAGAACATGTCTATCTTTTCGTCAGCGCTTGCAGCTTCTTGGTTCAGCAAATCCTTGTCCAACTTCGTCTGGTACGCGTTGTCCTCGTTCGGCGTAAGCACCCATTCCACCTTGACGTCGCCAATCGTATCGTCCGCCTCGTTATAATCCGGATAAAACTTCTTGACGCGATTCTGAATCTCGTCGTTCCAACAGTAAATCCTCAACACCTTGCCGGTATCCGGCTCTGGTTGAGTCGCCTCTCCGGCCGCGTCATCCGTTCCGTCATCTTCCGCCGGCGCTTCCGTTGCGTCGTCAGCCGGTTCCCCTTCGTCCGCCGGTGCTTCCGTCGCCTCTGGCGCCGTACTCTCCTCCGGCTCGTCACTGCCGCCACACGCGACAAGACCCATGATTACCATAGTCATAACCAACAACAGTGCCAACAGTCTCTTCTTCATAATTCTCATCCTCCTAATTTGATGGCGTTGATTGCTCGTACCCGCAACAACTTTTTTCTACCTGACTATACCATGGTTGGAACATTTCGTCAACGGTTTTATTGATTTCGACTGAAAATATCTCGATTTTCTCCTTGCTTTTATGGAATCTGTACGTTATAATTTATGGGTACGCATTTTTTCCCATATAATTCCTTCCAAAAAACAAGCTATATTTCATAATACGCGCGCCGCAACCGCCGACTTGGAACGGGGCTTGGCGCAGAAACGAGGGCGAACATGCAATTTGGACATTTTGACGACGCAAACAAGGAATACGTAATCCGCACCCCCATGACGCCGCTTCCCTGGATTAATTACTTGGGCAGCAACGACTTCTTTTCCCTCCTGTCCAACACCTGCGGCGGATACAGTTTTTATAAGGACGCCAAGTTGCTGCGTCTGACCCGCTACCGCTACAACAATGTGCCGATGGACGAAGGCGGGCGGTACTACTACGTCAAGGACGGCAACACGGTGTGGAATCCCGGATGGCAACCGACCAAGACGACCCTTGACGCCTACGAATGCCGGCACGGCATGGGGTACAGCCGCATCACCTCCAAGAAGAACGGCTTGCAGGCTTCCCTGTTGGCCTTCGTTCCCGTCTCCGACAACTGCGAGGTCAACCGCCTTACGTTGACCAACCACTCCCGCAAGACCAAATCCATCTCCTTATTCTCGTACATAGAATTCTGCCTTTGGAACGCCGTGGACGACATGACGAACTTCCAGAGGAACCTGAACATCGGGGAGGTGGAGGTGGACGGCTCCGCCATCTACCACAAGACGGAATATCGGGAACGCAGGAACCATTACGCCGTATTCTCCGTCAATGCGGAGATTGACGGCTTTGACACGAGTCGGGACGCCTTCCTGGGGGCCTACCGCGGTACCGACGACCCCATCGTCGTCAAGCAGGGGTCTTCCACCAACTCCGTAACCATGGGTTGGTACCCCATCGCCTCCCACCAACTGACCATGGACCTGGAACCGGGAGAGAGCAAGTCCCTCATATTCGTATTGGGCTACCTCGAAAATCCCAAGGACGACAAGTGGGAGTCGCCCGGCGTCATCAACAAGGCGCCCGCCAAGGCCCTGCTCGCCCGCTACCAGACGGACGAACAAGTGGACGGGGCTTTCGGGGCCTTGCGCAAACATTGGAACGACTTACTGTCCAAATACACGGTACGCTCCACCAGCGACGAACTCAACCGCATGGTGAACGTCTGGAACCAATACCAGTGCATGGTGACGTTCAACCTGTCCCGTTCCGCCTCCTATTACGAGTCGGGGACCGGGCGGGGCATGGGGTTCCGCGACTCCTGTCAAGACTTGCTCGGCTTCGTCCATTTGGTGCCGGATCGGGCGAGGGAGCGGATTCTCGACATCGCCTCCACCCAATTTGAGGACGGCAGCGCCTACCACCAATACCAACCCCTCACCAAGAAGGGCAACATGGACATCGGGAGCGGTTTCAACGACGACCCGCTGTGGCTCATCGCCTGCGTGGTCGCCTACATACGCGAGACGGGCGACGCCTCCATTTTGGACGAGGTGACGCCGTATGACAACGACGACGCCACCGCAACTACATTGTTTGAACATTTGACGCGTTCCCTTAATTACACGTTGGCGAATCTGGGGCCGCATGGGCTGCCCTTGATTGGCAGGGCGGATTGGAACGACTGTCTGAACCTCAACTGTTTCTCCGAAACGCCGGGGGAATCCTTCCAGACGTGCGCCAATTTTGAGAGCGGCAAGGCGGAATCCGTGTTCATTGCGGCCATGTTCGTCAAATATGGGAACGAGTATGCGGAACTCTGCCGCCACATTGGCAACGACGGGGAGGCCGAGCGCGCCGAGAAGGCCGCCAAGGACATGTACCAAGCCGTTTTGGAATCCGGATGGGACGGCGAATGGTTCTTGCGCGCCTACGACGGGTACGGCGAGAAGGTGGGTTCGAGGGAATGCGACGAGGGACAAATCTTCATCGAGCCACAGGGGTTCTGTGTCATGGCGGGCGTCGGCGTCGAGGAAGGTTTGGCCGAACAAGCGCTGGACTCCGTGAAGCAACGTTTGGAGGGGCCGTTCGGCATCGTCCTCCTACAACCCGCCTACCAGTCCTACCACCTGCGTTTGGGCGAAATCAGCTCCTATCCACCGGGTTACAAGGAAAATGCGGGCATCTTCTGCCACAACAACCCTTGGATCAGCATAGCCGAGACGGTACTCGGCCGGGGGGAGCGCGCATTCGAGGTGTACCGCAAGACTTGCCCCGCGTTTATCGAGGACGTGAGCGACGTCCATAAGACGGAACCGTACGTCTACTCCCAGATGATAGCGGGCGTGGACGCCGCGACGCCCGGCGAGGCCAAGAACAGCTGGCTGACGGGGACGGCCGCTTGGACGTTCGTCAACGTGTCACAGTACATTCTGGGGATTCAACCGACCTTGGACGGGCTGCGGGTAAACCCCTGCATCTCGTCGGATTTGGGGGAATTCGAGGTTGAACGGCAGTATCGCGGCGTCAACTACCATATCGAGGTACAGAACCCGGACCGGGTACAGAAGGGCGTGGTGAAGCTCGTCGTAGACGGCAAGGAGGTGGAGGGCAACGTAATCCCCCACCCGGGCAAGGCAAGCAAGTGCAAGGTCATTGCGGTCATGGGGTGAGTTGCCTTCGCGCAAACCTTGCGCGGCACGCTTCGCGAGCCTGCATACGTCTTGCGCCTCTTGCAAGACGTTGTCGCTGGGCGCGCTCGCATCATTCAAGCAAGCTTGATGATTGGCTCACACATGTTCAGGCTTTGCCTGAACATGTGCCTTCGCGCAAACCTTGCGCGGCACGCTTCGCGAGCCTGCTCAGGTTCGCGGGCGCGCTCGCATCATTCAAGCAAGCTTGATGATGCTCACTTTGC
>QMCE01000431.1_pt1 | contig 32379 bp, 32 predicted proteins | sample 1821851 | NCBI WGS metagenome assembly QMCE01 (sample SAMN09453174, study PRJNA476694) | Termite gut metagenome, whole genome shotgun sequencing project. | isolation source: worker | host: Odontotermes sp. | place: South Africa:Pretoria | collected 2016-01-28 | reverse complement strand
TTTTCGTAGATCAAGGAAAAAATCCGCCGCTTTGCTGACGCAAGGCAAGGATTTTTGACGCAGAGATACGGAAAAATATCCACAATTACGGCTGTTGAGCTAAGAGAACAGCTTCTAAACACGGAAGGAGTTATGCGAAATTTGTGCAATAATTGTGAAATTGTTATGTAAATATGTATCAAGAAAAAACTATGAGCCTTACGGCGGATTATTTTGGGAAAATTTCCATAATGGAAGTTTTAAATAGATTAGTTGCAGAATTAGCACTGCAAAAGGAGTTTTTTTATGGCACTTAAGGACGTTAAAAGCATTGAGGTAAAACCGGCAGATGAGGACCAAACTGTCCAGTTGTGGATGTCTTTTGGTTGGGAACTCAAAAGCAACCAAAGAATAAAAACCCAGGACGTACAAAGATTCACTCATCAAGACAGCGATGGCACCAAACATTACGAAACAACATTCGGAGTGGACTTTATCAAGCTGACTTTTGAACGAGACCCGGAAAGAAAAAACTACGCCGAGTTGGTAGAGCTTGAAAAGTTGTATAATACACCGCTTCCGTCTATTCCGACTCCTCCATCATTTGATGAAAATGAACCAAAACGAATGGGATTTGGCTGGGGCATTCTTTCTGTCGTGGGTCTTCTTTTATACATTATACCTGGTGTTATAATAATAATATGGAGATTAGCCTCATATAACAAACGTGTCGCAAAATGGAAAGAGAAAAAAGACAACTATGAAAAAAAATCAGTCAAAGATAATGAAGCTTATAACGAAGCTGTAAAAGCAAATTCAGAAGCTAAGAAAAAACGTTCTGAAGCGTTGGAAAAAGCTAGAGCACTTGTGTAGGGAAAGAAGTCTGATATGGAATAATCAACAAATCCCGCCGCAGATCGCTTAACTTAACCCACAGAAAAAAGAAGAAAATATGCTAACCTTTCCTGTTAGGAGATAACGGGAAAGGTTAGCATAGAAAAAGGAATAGGACTCAATTTGCAAGAAGAATTTGAGGGACTGAATTTTCACTCAAAAAGACTTGAGCAGCGATTTATTCAGATGATGGAATGAAGTAATAAGTGCAGATTTAGAAAAAGGGAATAAGACATCTGTATAGACGTCTTCAAATTTTTGATATTCAGTCTTTTGACTTTGCAATATCAAGGTCCCTTGAGGGAGCTTAATCAAAACTAGCCCCGGCAAAACAGGATTATGCCAAGGGGTGTGTACAAAAAGGAACGATGTATGAAAAACATGTTCAAATCATTCGGGATTATTATCATGGTGATGATAATTGGGTTTTCGTTTGCGGCTTGTAATGACGGCAGCGGTAACAATTATACAGGTACCGTAGATACCGTACCAGCTGCATTACAGGGTACTTGGGACGAAGTGTATGGTGATAGCACATTAGTTTTTACCGGTACAACTTTCACGTATACACTTGAAGGATCATCGTATACTGTAGGCAATCTTAGCTTTGGAACAATAAGCAAGGCGACGTATTTAGAAATGGTAGTTTTGTCAGAACTGGAAAATAACGCTTCTGACCTTGCTCAATTAGGAGTTACAGAAGATAAATTTGATGATATTGTTAATGCAATTAACAATGATACTTTGGATGAATTTATTGCTGCATTGGGACTGGGCGCCAATGAAGCGTACCTCGATCCTCTTCTTAATGAATTAGATGAGTTACTATCGTCCCTTGATACAATTACTATCTATAGCTATAACGGAGAAGTGACGGCGGTGAATGGATTCCTTGCTAATGTGTTTTCAGTTGGAGACCCGATGAGCAGCAATGATTATGGTCCAATTCTACTATCTGTAGAGGGTACAATAGATAGTTTCAACTATCTTTTCCAAAAACAATAACGAATGACAAGCGTGTTCTGTTGTTTGATTCTTTACAGAACACGCGAAATCATCTTGTTATGTCAAGGCCTGAAACTGGTAAACATAATTGACCATATTCAGATTCTGTAACTTTGCGTAAGAGTCTAAATGTTCGCTTCGGCAACGCAGGAGTGACTGACACCGGAGAGGATAGCGCTGCTTCGCGGTGATGTTCGATTGTATTCGCCGACCTTATACGATAAATACAAAACAAGCTCTAAAAGATTTGTATGGGTTTTAGAGCTTGTTTGTAGAATTTAGTTACTTATAAGGCAAACAAATATGCCATATCCGCGCCATTCGGCAGTGTTAGGCGGGCTGCAACAATGGCAGCTGTCGTCGTAACGTTATGCGAAATGCGCGTCGGCTTTTATATGTTTTTTCCACAAAAACCACCGGACTAGTATAATAATAAACATTATTGTTCCGGAGATTGTCAGCCGCATTGTGGGGTCGCTTTCCGTACCATCTGCAGATACAACATGGAGCATATTAACGCTTACATTATTGATGAAGTGAACAACCATTCCGTCCCATAAAGAACCGGCTATTTTATATTGCATTCCAACCTGAATGGATAAAATAAAACTGGTCGCAAAAAACATGATAGCCGTCATAATCGCGCCTGCTCCTGATTGGTCTCCGTCAAGATAATTCCGCAGAGGCATAACACAATGCCAAAAGCCGAACAGCATGGAAGAAAAAATAACATTTGCTTTTGCAAACGAATACCGTTTTTCTGCAGTAGATATGAACAAGCCGTTAAATATACCATTTTCCATTATCACATTAATAATATTCCCGATAATGCAAATAAGAATAAGCAGAATGCCGCCGTCAAGCTGTGTGTTTCCGGTTATATTATAACTTGTTACATAAAATTGCAGCGAAGGCGATTTCCCTTGAATTAGTGCAATAATAATTTCCGCAATATAAGCCGTAATAAAAGCAGGGCAGGCTATTGCAACTCCGGTAATAACGCCTTTCAATAGAGTATCCCGCCTAAAGCCAATTTCATTCCAGTTAAGGTGAAAACACCGGACTGCCAAAATGAGCAAGACAATTCCTGCTAATTTATGTGAAAACAATTCGCCAATCGGTCCTTGATCAGTTCGTAACACCAAACTATCAACCAATCGTAACGCATAAATAACAAAAAAGAAAATAAAAATGAAATACGGAATAAAACTCTTTTTCATGTTATTACATCCTTATTTAATACGCCATGTAATGATGAATTGTACGCGGTCAAAGCCCCATTCACGTTTATAACCGCTTGTATCCGGGTCTTTAAAACCATTGGTAATTCGAGCAATTGTCATAATCGACCAGTCGCTGTTTATTGCGAAATTCACAATAAACGCATTGGTCAGTGAATACCCCCTGTCTTTGATGCTCATGCCTGATTCAATATTGTAGAAAGGCAAAGTTCCTTCTAATTGAAATCCGATCAAGTCAATAAAAATCGGCATCATGTACCCTGCAAAAAATTCAAATTTATGACGGAAGGCGTTTTGATTCACACCATCGTCGCCAAGGTAATACCAGAAAGCATTTCCTTTCGCTTTGCTGTACGCAAGATAATCAATTTTGTTATAAAACTGTATAACAAAATGGTTCCAGTCGCCCGGAACAAATGCGGCAAGGTCAAACTGTAATAAGGCCCCTGCATGAACATCCCAAACAACGCCGTCAACCCCTCTTCCAATCACCTCACTTTTAGTTGGATCGTTGATATTTGTTTTTCTGTTCATCCCAAGACCAACAAGAGGAACCTTGCCGAAAAGATCGTAGTTCCAGCCTGTGCCCATCATTGCGCCCAGTCTAAACGAAAGAAATGGAGCCACGGTCAAAATTGTGTCGCCGGTAAGCCCTGCCCAAATAGGACTGAGGCTTGCATCAAGTCGTAGCTTAATATTATTCTCGCTGGTAAGCGGATGATTCCCCTGCAAAAAAGGGAATGTCCATTGGGGAATAAAATTGAGCTGCATTTCTCCGCGGGTAGATGCGTAAAACGATAAATCCATGCGATTTTCAACTTGCGAAAATACAGGAAAGCCGATTAAAGCTGTTAAGCACGCTGTTACGATGAATTTCTTCATAAAAAACTCCTTGTAAATGTTTTGTCGAACAAATATAAGGTTTTTTTGCGTCGAGAAGAATCACCAGTTTGGGTTATTTTGCAGGATTTCTTCTAACTATTTACGGTTAGAAGCCGGTTAATTTGCTTTTTTCGGTATAGAAGAGTGTTTTTCTTTAGAAGCGCCTTGAATCAGAGCGGATAATGCAAAGCGCCCGGCAGCGCCTGTTTTTCTGTAAATATTTTTTAGATGCGCCTGTACCGTATTGACAGCAATATTCAGCGCAATAGAAATTTCCTTATCGGTTTTTCCTTGAAGCACCGTATCAATAACATCGCGTTCCCTTGGCGTGATTTCGTATTTTTCGATAAACGCGGCGGACAAGCCCTGTTCCGGCGTCCAAACTGGCGGAGTGTGAGCAAGCTTTCCCGCAAAAATCAAAGCTTCATGGGAAACTGAAAGCTTTGTATAAAGGTAAAAAATACACATATTGAGGACGATAATCAGCGTCCCAAAAAGACCCGCGTACAGAAAAACATTTACACCATAATCCAGAAGCGGCTTTGTTGCATTTATACTCGCAAGAATTACCACCACTCCGGCTATAGGTGTAAATATAGTCAGAAGAGAAAATAAAAGCGGCGCTTGCGCCGTTTTTTCCCGCGCAATCCGATAGTAAAACAAGGACCAGATTAAAATGAGTATCCCTTCAACCGTTTTCCAAAAATATGACCAGAAAGAAAATGAAGGTGGAATCGTACCACTAAAATACATATAACACATCAATATATAATTGATAAGCTGAAACATCCCGTAAAAATACAGCGCGCTGATAAGCGGTTGAATCAAATCGCCCCCTTTATGTGCGGATTCAGGAGACGGTTCTGCTTCGCATATACAAACAAGGTTTAAAAAAAGCACAATATCAAAGACGATATTCACTGCAACATTGCCGCCGCTGACAAAAAACAATATGCGGTGAATCGGGTAGAACAGCACCATTATGACAATAGCCAAAATGCGGCGCAGTTTTGTCCTCGGATGATGAAGGTTATAAAATATTATCCACATTGCTGCAAACCGAACAGCGGCAAGGACAAATTCTCCAAATATGTTTGGCATATTGTAAATTCCTGTTGTTTTTAAAATACATTATTTTGGATATATTGCCAAGTCGTAGATTCGGAAGTGTCAAACGATTCGTGATTACCTTCCGTAAAAAGGATAGGATACAAACAAATGGGACGTACATTTAAGGAATTAGCAGAAGTGTTTGGTTTTTACATTATTGGAACGAATAATGTAAAAAATACTTGCTTTTATCCAGTTTTAACCATATAATCCATACTATGGAAAGACATATTGAAAGAGATTTGCTCCTTTGGAAAAACAATCCTGCAAAAATGCCGCTTGTTTTACTCGGAGCAAGGCAGACCGGAAAAACGTACACGGTTTTTCATTTCGGCAAAACCCATTATCAAGATGTAGTCGTGTTAAATTTTGAAAACAATAATCCCCTTAAAGCCATTTTTGAGCAAGACCCAGAACCTGCACGAATTATTGCAGAGCTTGAAAAGTATTCCCTCAAGCGCATCACCCCCGATGTCCTGATTTTTTTTGACGAAATTCAAGCTTGTCCAAAAGCATTGGGATCCCTCAAATACTTTACCGAAAAAACCCCTCTCTTTCATATTATCGCAGCAGGAAGCCTCCTTGGTGTTGCCGTAAACCGTGAAGGCTTTTCTTTCCCCGTAGGCAAGGTTGAAAGACTCACCATGTACCCGATGAATTTCGAGGAATTCCTGCGTGCCCTTGGGGAAAAAGCGCTTGCGGATAATATCAAAAACGCTTACGAGAGTAATACCGCATTGCCGCAAAATATTCATACTATGGCTATGGAGTTATATGATACATACCTTGTCACAGGGGGAATGCCGAAAGCGGTTTTGGAATATATCGAAAAAAAAGATTTTGAGTTTGTAAGGATAATCCAACGGAATATTCTTGCGGACTATGAAAGCGATATGGTGAAATATGCTTCTGTTTCCGAAAGCGTCAAAATTCGCGCGGTGTATACCAGCATTCCCGCGCAGCTTGCAAAAGAAAACCGAAAATTCCAATACAGCATTATCAGCAGCAACGCGCGGGCTGCAAGCTATGAAGCCGGTATTCAATGGCTAAGGGACGCGGGCTTAATCTACAAATGCAGTAAAACGAAGGAAGGAAAAATTCCGCTTAAAAGTTATGTTGATTTATTGTCCTATAAAATATATATGAATGACACAGGCTTGTTAAACTGCTATTCCGATACGCCCCCCGCCCTTGTGTTATCCGGGAATTTCGGTGGTGAAGCAAAAGGAGCGGTTACAGAAAACTATATTATGCAGCAGCTTGTGTTCAACGGTTTAACGCTGTATTACTGGGAATCTCAGGGCAAAGCGGAAATCGATTTTGTTTTGCAGCTTGGCGGCGGCAGTGTTGTTCCGCTGGAAGCAAAATCTTCAATCCATACAAAATCAAAGAGTTTGGCTGTGTTTGTACAAAAATACGGCGTCAATACAGCAATCCGAGTGTCAGCCAAAAACTTCGGTTTTGAAAACGGTATAAAATCCGTTCCTTTATATGCAGTGTTTTGTATAAGGTAATTTCAAGCAGTAATTATCCATGGATATTACCGCCTGTCCAGTCCACCCTTGCCCGCCTACAGTAGAGTAAGCAGGCAGGATACATCTCACAAAGTGCGCAAATCACAAGCTCGCGGTAAAAAGTATCGGTATACTGAACACGCTGTCAACGGCGGTGCCGTTTTTATTCGCGCGAAGAATCTTGTCCCCCGCCGAATACGCAAGCCCCGCCCGGATTGAGCATTTTGAGGCAAAGGTGATGGTCGTATACGCGCCGAAACCGTAGACAATGCCGCCGTAAAGTTTGGCGTTGCCGTTCCCGTCTTCGGTATCGCCCATAAAGTTCACGCCGCCGGATAGGGTAAACGCGATTATGTTGTTCAAAGTATATGAAGGGAACATATAGAAACGCATACCAAACCCTTCAATACGGCTTAATGAAGCATCATTCTCCACCTTTTTTGCTCCGGCAAAGGTCATGTCAACGCGAAGGGGAAGCGTAAACGCTCCGATTTTGTAACTTGCGCCAAGCGACAGCTCATAGGGTTTCTGGTAAGAGATGCCTTTTATCGCTTCCGTATCCGCGGTAACGCCGTCTTTTGCGGTGAGACGGAGAGGCAGCCCGAAGCCCAGATCAAGCGTAAGGTTCTCGATCATGGTGAAGGCGAAGGCAAGCTCGATTTCGTTTGCTCTGATAAGCGCGGGCTGGTCATTGGGCGTTTGGGTCGCGCCGAGAAACTGGGCGCGGGCAAAGCCGATGTTGGCAATATTGTAGCCTACGCCAAACTGCATATATTGCAGCGGATTCGGCGCCTTTCCCGACTTTTTCATGCGGCGCATATACCCAATGTCCGCGCCCTGACTTTCGGATGATCCTTCCCGATCAAGCACCCACACGTTCCGCATACCGGCAAGAATAGTGAGTCCGTCAATCGGCTTTAAGGTAAGCGCAAGCCCCACGCCAGATCGGGGGGACAGACTATTATCAGGGTGCAGCCGTCCGGTGTTGCCATATATGTCGCCATTTGTGTCAAAATTATGCATAATTGACTTCTCATCACCGGACATAACAGTAAAGTTCCGCCAATCATCATGACCAATTTTACCTTGTAAATCGTTGATAATGAACTTGCCCGCGCTTATGTTCAGCCAGTCAATAGGTTTATACCATACATAAGCATGGTCTCCCAACGCCAGAGTCGGCGTTGCGCCGCCCGCATCCGTCCCGAACAGAGCGCGCACCTCAGCCTGAACGCCGACATTTTTGTCTGCGTTTGTAGCGGTAATGGACAGCTGCAGACGCGCCTCCGAACCGTCAACCCGCGCCATACCAAAACTGGAATACGCGTCTTTTCCTTCCGGCATAACATACTGAAATGGCATGAATCCTGTATCAAGCCGCGCTCCTACCGTTATGTCGGCAAACAGAAAACTGCCGCCCATACCGAACAGCATAGCGACAATCATCACATACACAACTCTCTTCATAAAATTCTCCTTCAAAGTATAGTTTGTTACCGGGTTTTCCTGATAACAATGATATAATACTGAATATATGTAAAATAAATCAGAGGATTATGAAAAATTTTGGTAAAAAATCGAGTGCGCGCCATAGTCCGCGTTCAATATGATCGGAGAAGCTCATCTCCTTTTGTCAAAATATACCTTTACAAGAAAAGCCTCTGTGATTATGATAGAGGTATGGAACCTATCATCGCCCCATCGCTGCTGTCGGCGGATTTTTCCGAATTTGGCGCGGCGTTGTCCGCCATCAACGGTTCAGGCGCGGAATGGGCACATTTCGATGTGATAAAGTTGTCGCGGATCTGCGCCCCAAAAGCAGGCTTGTGTTTGATGTACATCTTATGGTGGAAAAACCGGAAAGTTTCGTACCGTGGTTTATTGAGGCGGGCGCGGACATCATTACGTTTCATACGGAAGCGTGCGTTCATGTGCATCAGCTTTTGAGCGCGATACGCGGCGCGGGGAAAAAGGCGGGGATCAGCATCGTGCCGACGACGCCAGTCTCCGCGCTTGAGGAAATCCTTCCTTTTATTGATCTCGCACTGGTGATGACAGTGAATCCGGGTTTCGGCGGGCAGCATCTGATCCCCGAATGTCTCAAAAAGGTGGAGAAACTGGTAAAAATGCGGGAGGAACGCGGGTTGTTCTTCCTGATTTCGACCGACGGCGGCGTGTGTGAAGACACGGCTCGTGCGTTCCGGGATGCGGGCGCGGACGCGCTTGTTACTGGTTCGGCATTTTTTGCCGCCGCCGACAAAGCGGCGCTGGTGAAAAAATTAAAGGGTGTTGCAATATGAAAAAAACAAACATTAGAAGAAAAACATGGGTAACAGCGATTGTGTTTCTGCTCGTTTCGGCGTGGGCAGGGGCGCAGGATGCGCCGCAGAACGGTTTTACCGTCGCGTTTCAAGCAGGAATCGCCTTTTACGGCGAGTCGAGATGGACGGACGCCATTGCTAAGTTTCATGAGGCGCGGGATGCGGCCGTGGACATTGAGGACAAAGCCGAAGCCGTATACTGGCTTTGCATCGCCGAGGAAGCCGCGGGTGAGTACGATCTGGCGCTTATGCACTTGGGCGATTTGGGACGCATGAGCGGCGGCGGAATACGGGCGGCGGCGCGGCGGGCGGAAGTTCCATATCTGCGGGGGCGATCCCTGTACGCGCTGGGGCAGTATAATGACGCAGTTGTCCTGTTAAAAAACTATGCGGACAGCCTATCGGACGAAGGGGCGGAAAATATCGCCAAAAAGACGGCGGCGCTGTACTGGGCGGGTGAAAGCCTCTTTGCCATGGGGCAGTTTAACAAGGCGCAGGATGTATTTTCCCTCATCGTCCGCCGCTATCCCCAGAGTGTCAAGTACGAGGCGTCGCTGTACCGCGCCGCGCTCATCAATCAAAAGAAAATCGAAGCGGAACTACTCAGTCTCTTGAAACAAACAAATGAAGAATCCCTCAAAACCATAGAGGAATATCAGCGGCGCGAGCGCGTTCACACACAGACAATTCTTGCATACGAGAGGCGCATAGCGGCTTTAGAGGCGAGACAAAGCGCGGAGGAAACCGCACCAACCGCAGACGTGTCAACAGGGGGCGGTAATTAGGCGAATGAAAGCTGACCTGCTTATACGCGGCATACGCTTGCTTCGGCAAAAGAAATATGGGGAAACCATCAGGCTGCTTGAACCTAATGTCCTCCTATACCGCGACTCATTCCGTTATCACTACATACTCGCCGTCGCCTGCCTGTATTCAGGCGATTTCGGCGGCGCGCTTACTTATTTCAAGAAAACGCGGGAGCTAAAGCCCCGCGATCCGCAGTCGCTGCTTGGTTTTGCTGTACTCCACATGCGCCGCCGCGAAACCGACCGCGCGCTTGATCTGTATCTTGAAACACTGGATATCGATCCAAACAACAAAATAGCCAAAAAAGCCCTGAAGGTGATACGCAAATACGCAGGAACAGATGATCTTTCAGACTGGGTAGACGCAGGCAGATACGCAAGCTTGTTCCCGCCGCCGCCCAAAGCGCCGTTCAAGCCCGCCTCTCTCGTACCGCCCGCAGTCTGCCTGCTTGTCGCGGGAATCGTTGTATACGGCGTGCTCATAGGTTTCAATATCGTCGAAGCGCCTTTCAAAACACCCTTCCAAGCCAACACCGACCGACGCGGCTGGCTTGCAAGCTCTCTCGATCAGGCGGAGCGCCGCGACCCAGTGACAACGGGCGGCGTCTACCGCTATATCCTGACCCGAAACCAAGTGCTTGATATGTACGAGCAGGCGCGCACTCTGTTTACCACCTACAACGACGAGCGGGCGAAGGTTCTGCTCAACCGCATCCTTGAATCCAACGCGGCTGACGCGATAAAGACCAAATCTTCCCTGCTCATTTCTTATATGGACGTACCGGGCTTTGATACCCTGAAAGACCGCATCTCCTATCGCGAGGTAATGGAAGACCCTATTCTCTATCGCGGTTGCTACGTGATCTGGAGCGGCATGGCGACCAATCTTGCCGCGGAACAAAACAGCACGGCGTTTGACTTCCTCGTGGGCTACGACACCCGCACCACACTGGAGGGACTCGTTCCCGCTCTGTTCAACTTCTCGGTCGCGGTAAACCCTGAAAAACCCCTTGAAATACTAGGCAGAATCACGCCCGCCGAAGACGGCGAAAACATACTCCTCAACGGCGAGGCAATACACCAGATCGGCATTGCGGAGTGATAAGACTTTTAAAGGTATTTCCGAAAGTTGATACCGTCTGGATATTTCTTTTCGAGGGATTCACACTCGCCCATCAAAGCTAAACCATACCACCGTGAGCCTGAGAACAGTGAAACAGTTGTTTTATCTGTATTCTCCTTTGACGTTTTGTTCTCCGGTATCGAAGTTTGTGGCTTCGCCTTTTATGTTCATACTTCCAATTTTATAGTTCAAAACATCGTATTCCTAGTTTGGAACTCCGATCACCGAGTTCGGAACTCTGACTTCCCTGTTCAGAGCTTCAATCACCGAGTTCCGAACTCCGATCACCCTGCTCAGAACTCCGATTACCGAGTTCCGAACTCCGATCACCCTGTTTGGAACTGCTATGTGTGAGGATACTTCACGTCCTCAATAATGCGAGGCAATAAGTACTCCTCTAAAACATCTTTTTGTTCACTTATTGTTAGATTTCTGAAACTTTCATAAATATAGGAATTACGAGTTGGTAAAGGTGTCCATGTATATTGATTTTGTCCATTACATTTTATGCGTGATTTCTCATCTATACTTAGAATCACAAAATCAAAAGAAAATTTCTCAGATTTATCATCAAAGCATCCTGTGTTTTTTGATGCTCTTACAGTAACGACCGTTGTAGAGTCCTCAACTCTTTCGTTTTGGTTTGCGTTATCCGTAAAGGCGCGTAAAAAATCCTTTTTAATTTGTGTTGGATCGTCATCGCCTTTTTTACTTTTTTTGGTTAATACGATTTGAAAGTCCAAATCATACTTGTCTTTTTTGTCTTGAACAATGCACCTGCGTGTTTGCGAGCCTATCGGGCGGTGGAAAAATGTATATCTACCCGCTTATCAAGGGATGATGGTGGATATCATTTACCAGTTTATGAGCGCGCTGCCGCGCTTCGCTACTTGCTTTATGTGTAACAAGTTTTACACTCATGATACACTTCCTTAATTCTTTACTTCTTGAATTTAGGCTTACGTTTAAAGAATATACACCTCTTGGACATTGCCGACTTGCACTGCGTTTCTATGTTCCATCGGCACATACATGATTCCGTCATTTTCTTGACGATCATTCGTTTTGACAAAGCCCAAGCTTTCATAGACAGGCACGGCGCACAAAGAAGAATTAACGGTCATGTTTTCCTTGCCGTTTTGTTTTACAAATTGAACGGCATGATCGAACAGTTTCCGCCCGATCTCTTTCCCATGATACGCCTTGTCGACAAAAAACAAAGCGATGTGGAATATGTGCCTGACGGCGATCACCCCGATAATACGACCGTTCTCAAAATAACCCCATATCTTTTTCTGCCCATCCGCGGCACCGGCAGTAACTTCTTCAAGTTTTACCTTCAGATAATCCCCAAAAGTCTGTTTGCCTTCTTCGGAATAATCCTTCGCCACAAACTCGGCAAACACATTGTTTACAAGGTCAAGCGCTTCTCTTATGTCTTTTCTACCTATTTCCTTGATCATACCGCTTTCGTTACATAATAGAAATCGAGCCTTTGGTATCTTTGAGCCAGCCCTCGCGCAGTTCACACGCCAAGACGTACTTAGCCGGAATGTCCATATCATAGCTTATTCCGAAATCAACTACTGGCTTAAAACCGAAACGGTTGTAATAATCGGGATCGCCGCACAGAAACACCGCCTTATAGCCCATTTTCTTTGCTTTGTTTAAAGCCTCGGTTATCAATTTAGCGCCAATGCCTTTGCGTCTATGTTCAATCAAAACCGCGACCGGACCAAGCAATAAAGCTTCGATTTCTTCCGCGCCCGTATCAATATAGGTTTTCGTCAGCATAACCTGCCCGACAATTTTGCCGTCGGATTCGGCTATTAGGGCAAGTTCGGGAATATACCCGTCGCTTTGTCGCAAAGATACGGCGTACTCCTCCTCATCGGAGGGCGGAGTTTTCGCTGTTTGAAAGGCAGTCTGTATCAGTTCATAGATTTCGTCATAGTCTGTTTGCTGTTCACATCGTATGATTATATTGGTTTTTTCGTTCATCCTTCAATCCTTCTTCGGCAATCCATGCGTTCTATATTATCCGTTACCTTTTGTCCCGAACAAGTAAATCGTCTTTACCGTCTTTCACTAAAACCGTATCTAAAAATTTTTGCACGCCCTCATTTCTGATCTGTGTAAGTTCCTTTTCATTGATCGCGGTCAGACACAGAAAATTAACTTTCTTTTTAGTGAACAGTCCGCTGTAGCGAAGCTCAAAAACGCTGGTGGGCAGCCATGACGGAAACGTAACAAGCCCAGAACACATATCCGTTGAAGAGTTGAACGGAGTGTTGTCTTCATCCATACTGAATGTGTGTCCCACGCTTAAAAACCCTTTCGTTAAAAAAGGCAGTCGCGCGGCTGATTTCAACATGCGAATGGGCCAATACCATTTACCATCACTAAAATATTCTTTCGTCGTTTTCCAATCCGCGGGCAGGAACATAATCAATTCTATGTTTTTGAACGGCGCCTGCCGCATTCTGTACGCGCTCATGCCCATTGTGGCGAATATATAATACGGAAATTCATCGGTCGGATTATACGGCACCAAATCAATATGCAGTCCGTCGCTCACTACCTCATGTAAAACACCCCCAGAATCCATTGCGCCTGCTTCGGTGAAATACCTTCTGTAATGATCTTGAATGTTCTGCATATCCTTATCATTCAAAAAATAAGATTTTTGCGGCATACAAATTTCCTTCTCAAAAATACTGCACAGTATAGAGCAGTTTTGATATTTTTTCCGTTAACTTCTTTGAATGTATGTTAAATCAGCATCTCTTCTATGTTTTTTCTGCCGCGCGCCGCAGGTTCTTCCGCAGCATAGCCGACTGGCAATATCGCAGCGGGAACGATGTTTTCCGGCAGTCCGAACACTTCTTTCAGTTTAGCGGGGTCAAAGTACATCAGCCAAACGCTTGAAAGCCCCAAATCTTCCGCTGCATACATCATCTGCGTCGTAACGATACTCGCATCAACAAAACCGCTCTTTTGTTTATCAAAACTTCGCTCCCAGCACTCATCGTCGTCATAGCAAATAACAAACATAAGCGGCGCTCCAAAGCGAAACGGCATACATTCCTCAACCTTTTTCAAGTCGTCCGCCGTTGTCAGCACCTTGATTCTCTGCGGCTGCAAATTACACGCGGTGGGCGCTAAGCGCGCCACTTCCAGTATTGCGTCAATTTTTTCCTGTTCGACCGGATTATCTTTATACTTCCTTATCGAACGACGTTTTTTAGTGAGTTCCTTAAACTCCATTTATTTTCCTCCATGACTGATTTATTGCGGTTTGCCGCGCCTGCCTACTGGAATTCCTTACCTATATTGTTCAACAGTAAATCCCCGTTCTTCCATCTGCTGTAATAAGCCATCCTGTCCGTATAAATGCGCCAAACCGACCACAACAAAGATACTAGAACCAGATTCAATATATTCCTCAAGCTGCGGTATCCATTTATCGTGTCTATCCGTGATCATCGATTTATAAAGCAATGGCCATTCTTCCTTCATCGCGATCAATGATTCCTCAAGCGTCGCTGATTCGCCTGTCTTCCAGTCATCCACCATTTTATCGAGATACGTTTCGGTATTTTCTAGCTCTTGCAGGGAATACCGCACATAATCATTTTCATACCCCTCACCCATTGAAGTAAGCATATCGATCTGGCTCTCTACAGATTCTAAAAAACGGACGGGTCTATTCTCATCTCTTGCTTTTGCCATATAATAAAAATCGATTCCTTGTTGAGTAAATCCCAATTTTTGGAGTTGTAAGGTCTCCAGCATTGTCGTAACCATTGCGGGCTTAAAACTGGAGAACGCCTCTATAGGAAGCCCATATTCCTCTACTTTTACTGCGAGCATCTGATACACGTCTGGTTCAAGCAGTGTCTGTATTGTTTGACCATCTGTCAAGAACATTTGACCAAGCAAATGTTGAACAACATCTTCATTTCCCATTTGTTCAACATCAGCTTCCAGAACCAGCACCGCTGATTCTGAAAAAGCGCGATCAAATTCTTCTGGAAGCGGAAAATCCGTATCCCGTAAGATGTGTATACTTCCTCCCAAAAACAGCGTGTTGCCGCCGCCGCTTATTTTCCATACTGAAGAACCGGTTTGATTCTGATCGGGCGAAACAGAGGCAGAAATGGTAGTGGAGGCACAAGAAAAAAGAAAAAACATGCTCAATACGACAGCAGAAAAAGAAATGATACGTTTCATTTAAACTCCTTAGAAAATATAAAAATAGCTTATGTCCATAAATATGGCTCGATTTTCATAAGCCGTCTTACATTATTTTATAGGCAATATCATTTTTGTCAACAATTCATTTTCAGATCGTTTGGTATCGTTTAAATATTGATAGTAGATTTTGCCTTGCGCCTCATAGCTCTTACTTTCTATAAATGTAAATATATCTGTAAGCGTGGGGTCTTGATCTTCATACGGACCTAAGTCTATTGCGGATACAACCTTTTGCGCCGGAATCGTAACGGCGCACATATCGTCCTTGCCGTCTATCAGATGTGCGACCAGAAAACCTGCCTCAACGTCAAGATTATTCAGATCCATATTGTGAAAACAAACGATTGGTCCATCGCTTGGCAGCTCGTGTAAACTTTCCAAATACTGCGCAATTTTGTCAAACGTATAGTCTGCAAAATTCGCAAATTCTTCCATAAAATTGATCGTTTTGCGAATAGTCAGCGTGTACAAAACGGGCTGCCTTGTTAAAATAACCTGCGATATCCTTGCCAAAATAAGTACCTCCGTTTTAAGCTTTCTTTGTTTTTGTTATAGGGTATAAGTGTTGTACATATTTGTCAAGTCAACTGCCTATATATCTATAACTGATGTTTCAATTAAATCGTAGTCTAATTTAGCATTTTGATATGTCTTACAATTGGTAAGTTTGATTGCCTGAGAATTCCCACATTTCAAAACCAAAAGATTCGATGTCAGGAACAGGCATTTTGAATCCGCATTTTATATCTCTTAACCTTCCAAAAGATTGCGCTGCTTTAATTTGAATCGCTGGAGCTTGCACTTTCTTATTGAAGTAGCAGCAACGTTTTACAGAATAGCTATTGATAAAACATTTAATTGAGGGGACTGCCCATATTTCTTTCAATACTTGCAGCATTTGTTCTATAGAATGTGTTCTTTTTCGACCTTTCTTTTTATTTGTACTTGTCAATTCATTTAAAAGAAAATGAGAGAAATCAGTAGTATAAACTATTAAATCACAATTCTTTTTCCCTTGTTGAAAACAGGAAGATAATGATTTAAAAAATGTTTCATAATTGATAACATTTACTTCCTTCTCGGCAGTATTACTGTACTTTGCAATGCCGGCACCTGACGGATAAACCAATGTCGTATCATCTTTCAGCTCAAAACTTATATCAGTTGTAGAAACAATATTTACGGTAACATTTACAGCTAGTTTGTAATGAGCGATAAAATCATTTTCCAATAAATTCTTCATCATTACAACTCACTGTATTGGTTGTAAATATCATCAATTGTATCTGAAAGAGGATTTGTGTTTATCAATCGTTCATCTTGAATTTTCAAATCATAAATCTTCCCCTCATCAACTTGATATACAGCGATGTCATCATAATTCAAACCTGCATTCTCAACTTCAGCCGTTTTTCCCGTATCATGCGCCTTTATCAACAAATTCAAATGATTGATAATATAAGGACTGTGTGTTGCCAGCATCACAGTCATATTGTAGTCGTTATGTTTTTCAATGAAACAGCGATTGACAATAAAGTTAATCAAACTACGCTGGCTTTCGGGATAAAGACTTAATTCGGGTTCTTCGATGTGAATGTGGATGTTTCTATGTTTTATATCGCCGATATTCTGCTCTGTTCTAAAATTACTGAGACTGTCTATTTTAGATAAAAACTCTAATACTTTTTCGTTAAATCGTTTGCTGAAATCATAGTGTTTTGAAAAATATTCAATAATAACAGATAAAGGAGTTACGGTTTGCATACCGGATGAAGCATCTTCTAATTTTATTGGAGAATGTTTTCTGTCTTCTACAATGCCTTCAATAAAATATTTTGTGCCCATAGGGGTCTTTTCTGAAAAATATCTGACGCCTAAATAATCAAGTTTCAGTTCAGGAATAGACTGTTCAGAAATAATAAAATCATTAAAAGTTTCTCTAAGGAAAAAATTCATGCTGTCGTCAATTTTGATTGTTTTGTCAAATGGCATTTTAGAAGAAATCTTATTGGTCGCAAGAATATCGGGAATAAGATTTCTTTTATCTGCAATAAAACACAATTTTTCCCAACTTAACTCTTCTTGTGAAATTAGTGGCATTGGTGAAGGCAGACGTTTGTTCTTGTAATGAATTTTAGTAGTTCCTTTTTGATAAATAATCTCGGTGCCAGATTGTAAGTACTTTGAAAATCCTCCATTTTCTAAATATTCATTAAAATCAAACTCAAAAGGCGATCTTGATATATTTGCGTATTTAAGATAGGAACGTATACACAACATCTTATAAATCCATCGAAATAAAACGAGAACCTTCATAATCGTACTTTTTCCGCTTCCTGATTCGCCGATAAAAACTGTAAAAGGACGAATATCGTCTATTTCTATCTCTTTAATGGGACCAAAGTTCTTTATCGAAATGAACTCTTTCATTCTGTATTGTACAACTCCATATCAAAATTTTCTAAATGACATTATTATAATGCCTCGTTTATAATTTATAGCATTTTGTTTCGTTTGTCTAGAACCGCAATATTCGCGTCGCCAAGTCCTTTCGCTATTATAACAGCTGTTGGATGAATTTCCGGGTCTCCGATCTATTAATTATCCGTATTATTTGCCATAAACGCCGCTTCTATTTCAAGATTTTATAGTAAAACAGTTCAGGATCGCCTTCGTCCAAGCCGTCAAGTTTCCCCGCAAACACAAAACCGAGTTTTGCGAGCAGCTTTTTCATAGGTTCGTTTGACTGATTGGTCGAGGTAAAAAGTTTGTCTGTCTTGCAAAGACCAAACAGTTTTTGTATTGCGGCGGCGCCTAAGCCTTTACCCTGTAAATCTTCTTTTATTTCTATCAAATCTATAAAACCGCGCCCAAAGAAATTGTAGTTAAAAATGGCAAAACCAACAAGCGTTTCCTCCGTCACGATCAAAAAACACTCGCTTTTTTCAATCGCGCTTTTTATTATGTCATTACGCTTCAAAGGATCAAGCTCTAAAATCTTGAGAAAATCAGTTTTTTCAACCAATCGTAAATCAACTGTTTTCATTTGTTATCCAAGCTCCTCCACAAGTACAGGCTTGCATAGCTGCGGTACGGCTGCCATGTATCCGTAATTGTTTTCATTTCGGATTTGTTCAACGCCGTTCCGTTTCCGTAAAGCCGTTTCATGGCGTTGTTGAGTCCGCCGTCGCCGAACGAGAACACGTCCTCTCTGGCAAGACAAAAAACAAGAAACATCTCGGCTGTCCAACGGCCAATGCCTTTGATTACTGTAAGCTGCCGAATAACTTCCTCGCTATCGTACTGCTTTATGTGTTCAAGGTCTACGGTTTTGTCGATGACTGCCTGCGCCAGAGCTTTCATGCACCGTATTTTGCTGTAGGAACTGCCAGCAGCCCTCAGCGATTCGTCGGCAGCGGCGCATATTGTTTCTGGTGTTACGGCGCCGCCGCACAATACTTTCACTCGATTGAAGATCGTGTCCGCCGCCTTGCCGGACAACAACTGCCCAATGATACCGCTTATAAGGTGGACAAAATAATCGGTATTTTCCGTAAGCGTGAGTTCACCGTATTTTTCAATCAGCGATTTCATTATAGGGTCTTTGCTTAAAACTTCTTTATACTTCACATATACCTCCAAAATTTATACTTTCAAATACCGCGCGTTTCGATTGTTTCCGAGCTTCTGTATCGCGCCGCTCTTAACCATAGATGCTAAGACAGCTTCGATAGTTGTCGCGCTCACGTCGGGCAAAATATAGGCAAGTTCGCTTTTGCTGATCGGAATAAGACTGTTAAGTACGGTTGCCTCAACACGCTGTTTTTTATTGATCTTTTTTTCGTTGAGAAGCGCAAAACGGCTGTCAAGTTCTTTATAGCAAAAAAGCAAGTTCATGATAAAGTTCCGAATGAACGGAATGTAATCGTTTGCGCCGTTTTTCCAGTCATTTGAAGATTGTTTTAACGCTTCATAATACATATCCTTGCGTTTGTTTATCTGTTCCTCAAAGGAAATATACTTGCCCGCATCAAAGCCGTTCTTGTAAAGCAATAAAAGCGACAACAGTCTGCTCATTCTACCGTTCCCGTCGCCGAAGGGATGGATGCACAGAAAGTCAAGAATGAAACACGGGATTAACAGAAGCTGATTGATGCTGCTGTCGTTCCGCGCGTCAATATAAGCCAAAACCGTCTGCTCCATCGCTGATGGCGTCTCGACTGCGGACACGGGCTGAAACCGTACGCGGCGGGTACCGGAAGAATCAATTTCGATTATCTGATTATCGCCGGTTTTGTACCTTCCTCTGTCTCGGTAATTTGTGTATGACAGCATAACTCCGTGAAGACTTAACATATCCCGATCTCGTATATCCAATGTCGCATAATTCCCATGTACAAGATTCAGCGCGTCACGGTAGCCTGCGATCTCGGCTTCGTTGTGGTTTAAAGGCGCGCTTGATTTGTTGACGATTTCCTTGATACGCTTGTCTGTCGTAACAATGCCCTCTATGGCGTTTGAGCTTTTGACCGACTGCACTTTTGCTATGATTTCAAGATTAGTGAAAATCTCTTTATAGTTCTTCTTGCGGCTTTCCTGCAGCGCCCGTATCTCGGCGATTCTGTTTGTGTAGTCCACAAAATTTGCTGGCAGCATCGCGTTCTTTAGAAAAGAATAATCAAACCTGCGCATAAACGATCTCCGTTTTGCATATATTATAGCGGATTATATGCAATACATCAAGTCAATTATGAAGAGAATTGCATAGTTTTGTGAAAATTCAGTGCAATTATGTATTGTTGAAAGGCAAAAAAGGCGGTGGAGCTATACCCCCACCGCCTAATTACTGAAACGGTCCGCTTGGTTCGTTGCAGCAGACTGTATGCGGCACGGCAGAAAAACTCTGCCTTGCCGTATACGCTTTCACTTAAAAGTTGAACTCGTTTTCCCAATCGAAAGCACCAGACTCTTCATAGCTTAAAGGCCAATGTTTGCACCATTCCGGTACCTTCGGATTTTCAATTCTGTCCGCGCTTGGCGTATAAGGCTTTATGTCCAGCACAGGGGAACCGTCGTGCGTGTCTATCCACGCAATGTGGATACGTCCGCTGTTGTAGTCAATGTCTATGACTTCCACGGGCGAAAGCGCGATAGGATTAGGGCGAATGGGTGAACGTGTCGCAAAAACACCCATGCTGTCCGGTCCTTTTTTGTAGGGTTTTGGCATTTCAAGCACCTGACGCATATCGGTGTCGTCGCATTCGCTGAACCACCATATCACGTGCAAATGGGAAAAGCCTTCCAGACCTTTCAAAGCAGGCGCATACGTTTTATCCAATTGTATGCACATGCCTTTGTCCGATAGCTTGATGCTTCCTACCGGATTAATTTCTAACTTGTTCATGTTAATGACCTCCGTTAATGTATTAGTACGCACAGTCTAAAGCCTCACATTGTGTCAGAGTCAAGCATAAAAAGCGTTTTTTTAGATTTTTTCCAGTGGGATTTGAAGTTCGGTGAGATATTTGTCAGGATTTTTTTCGTTCCATGGTCCGACATGGACTATCTGCCTGTTTTGTCCTGTCATTTTGTATGTACTATGCTGTGAAAGCCACTCGGCAAAGGCGTGATATGCGCCAGCGATGTTTTTAAAATCCCCGTAAACCATCATATATGCCATATAGGGAACCGCATCTACAGTTCGGAAGGAAATGTCGCCTTCTTCTGTGACGGCAGCAGATGTAAGTGCGCATATCTCAATATCCACATCTTTTTCGCGGTAATCAGCGTCATGAAAAATCGTAAAGGTAGTACTCGATATGTGGATGTTATGTTTATTCGCGTAAGCGGAAAGTTCCTGCCAAAGACCGCCTTCCGAATAATAATCCGGCACGATCCGCCGTAATGACAGTACCGTATATTCAGGAACGGCTTTTATATTGATATTATAATGGATGTCTATTGTTTCTTTCGATATATCTCGTTTTGCGAGTTCTATCTTTGTCAGCTTATCATGTTCAGTGGAAATTCTGTCTTCGATTTCTTTCTTTTTTCGTTCAAGCAATCCCGTTATATTTTGATCGGTAAATTCGCTTAAAGCTGCGGAAATTTCAGTTACGTTAAAACCCAAGTCACGCAGGAATATGATTTTATTCAATAAAGGGATTTGCTTGGCGGAATATAAGCGGTAGCCGGTAAACTTGTCGATCTGGTCGGGTTTCAATAGTCCTGTTTCGTCATAATAACGCAGCATTCGTATTGATACCTGCGTAAGTTTTGAGAATTCGCCTATCTTAAACATAGTGTATTATACGATTTTTTTTCTCCTTATAATCTCGGATCTACCGGCTCGCTTTCTAAGGCTAATACCGCAAATACGCATTGATGGATTCTGTAAAGCGGCTCCTTACGTACAAAGCGTTGTAAAGCTTCCGCGCCTAAAGAAAATTCTCGAAGCGCCAGAATTCTTTTCTTTCCTAAGCCCCGCTTCTTTAAACGAGTTAAATGCTCGGGCATAGTATATTCGGGACCGTAAATAATCCTCAAATATTCTCTTCCTCGGCACTTTACTGCCGGTTGAATCAATTTACCGTTATTCTTTGCTATAAAGCCAAGCGGTTTTACGACCATTCCTTCTCCACCGGATTTTGTCAATTCCAGCCACCATTCGGTTCCTTTATTGACGCTTTCTTCATTATTTACGTCAACAACGATATATTCAGTCGCCAAAAACATAGGATCAGCGCACCAGTATTTTTTTATGTTTTCTATATGCCATATATGATCTTTATCCATATAAACCGCGCCTTCCGAGGCAAGTAAATGAAACGGCGCGATTTTGATATCGTTAACGCTGTTCACCGTCCAGCAGTATTCGCGGTAAGCGTTGGTATACAGCCTGTTCGCTTCAAGCTTTTCCTTATAATTTTTCAAAACCCCGTTTAAATCCACATTCTGCCCGGACGTGGTTTCCGTAACCGCTTTTGCCGCGCTTTCCCTTTTTACCGCTACTTCCAAAGCCTTAACCGCCGCGCTTAAACTTTCCTTTCCAGCACATCCTACCGGCGCGTACTGCATTTCCAAAAGCGACTGCGCCTTTACGCTCCATGGCATAAGTTCACAGTCAAAACACGCCCAATCGGTTTTAAAATCCTCCCAAAAATGAGTTTTTGTCAAAACCGCGGTTAGGTTCTTAATTATTGTTTCCTCTAATTGTTCATCCTCAAAAAAATGTCTGCCCGTTCTTGTATAAATAATTCCCTGTTTGTTGTCCAAAACTCCGAAACGGGTTTGCGCGGCTTTTTTGTCTTTTGCCACTACGATAACAGCGCGCGAACCCATGTGCTTCTTTTCGCAAATAACGGTTTCGATTTGGTTTTCTCTGAAATATTTAAAGGCTTCATCGGGGTATTCTAAATAGTCTTTCTTGCTGCTTGTTTCGCACGGAGACATTGTAGGCGGCAGATAAATAAGCCAATGCGGGTCAGCGGCAAAGCGGCTCATAATTTCAAGCGCAGCGGCGGAGTTTTCTTCATTGACAGTAATATTCGAGTTAAGCTCCGTATGTACGATAAGCTTTCCGCCTACGTCCTCAAAGGACAGCGTATCCCCGCTTTCTGTAGCTTCATCGTTTTGGTTAAGTGGTCTTGCCGGAACGGCGTATTCTTTTTTTGCATTTACAAAAACCGTTTCTCTTTCGGGATATCTAAAGGCTGTCAATTTGCCGCCAAACACGCAGCCTGTGTCTATATTGTAGGTATTATTCAAAATATACGACTCAGCGTTCGGGGTATGTCCATACACAACAGTCGCTTTACCTCTGTACTCCGCTGCCCAGTCCAAGCGCACCGGCAAATTTGACTCGTCCTTTTCGCCTGTTATATCCCCAAACATACAAAAAGCCCGGATACGACCGCTGGCTCTTCCCTGATAGCTTTCCTTAATTCCGCCGTGCGCGATCACTAAATTCCCGTTGTCCAAGACATAATGGCTAATGAGCGAGTCTATAAAACTGTCCGCTTTCTTTTTAAACTCCTTATCTTCTTTTTCAAGTTCAGAGACCGTTACATCAAATCCATTTGAAAGCTGAACGTCTTTTCCTCTTAAATACTTCTGCAGCTTATAGTCATGGTTTCCTAAAACGCATAAAGCATTGTGGTTCGCGCACATTTCCATGACAAGCTTTAAAACCGCAATGTTTTTCGGTCCTCTGTCGCACAAATCGCCCAAAAATAGTACAGTTCTGTTTTCAGGATGCGTATACCCATCCGCAGTTTTTTCGTAGCCTAATGTTTCCAGCAATTCGCATAATTCGTCATAGCAGCCATGAATATCTCCGATAATATCGAACGGTCCCTTTAACTCTTTTTTGTTATTATACAGCTTGGTCCTTACAATTTCAGCGTTTTCCGCTTCTTCAGGACTTTTAATTTCATAGACGAACTTAAAACCTTCTTTTCGCAGAAATCTTAGGGTGGATCTAAGCTCGGCTCTGTGCCGTTCTATAACTCTGTCTGGAAACATGCGGCCTTCTCTGTGCTTATTCCGCTCCTTCAAAACATGTTCAGGCAAATTCAAAACTATTGCCGCCGCGTGGCAGTCATATTCTCTTGAAAGTTCGATTATTTTTTTGCGAGCATGCGGCTGAATATTTGTCGCGTCGATTACCACCGGCTTTAAATTCTTTAATCTTAATCCGGCAATAGTGTACAGAGCGTCGAAGGCGTCCCCCGTTATTGCCTGATTATTTTCGTCGTCAGACAAAAGTTTCCTGAAATAATCCGAGGATAAAACCTCGCTTTCTAAAAAATGCTTTTTCGCAAAGGTGGATTTGCCGCTGGAAGTCGCGCCCACAAGCGCAACAACACAAAGTTCCGGTATTTCGATTTTCATTACGCCTGTCCTCCTTTTCTGAAAACGCACATCTGCGTCGGCGTGCTGCCTTTTTCGTCTATGGTTCCTATATCAGAAAACTCCATTTGGTAGTTATGCTCTCCCGCGACCCTTTCAGCCCATTCCCTAAACTCTTTTTTTGTCCACTCAAACCTATGATCAGAATGCCGTAAATCCTTCAAATTGACGTAATTAATGTTGTAATCTTTGTTCGGAGTGGTTAAGATAACGACTGGCGGCGCGGCAAATTCAAACAATACTCGTTCAAAGGCGACAAGCCGGTTTATGTCCAAATGTTCTATGACCTCGACAACGCAAGCCGCGTCATAGCCTTCAAAGCGTTTGTCTTTATAAGTGAGCGAGCCTTGCAAAAGATTGACTTTATCCTTAACCCGCTCGGGCATTCTTTCCAATTTTGACGCGGCTCTTTCAAGGCAGACTGTCGAAACGTCGACGCCCGTGATCTTTGTAATATGCTTATTTTCTAAAAGCCTGAAAATAAGCTTCACCTCGCCGCAGCCTAAATCGATGACGGTTTTCGCGCCGCTGTTTTTAACCGCTTCAACAACTGCGTTAAGTCTGATGTCATTAAGCCTCAATTCCTTTTCAGTTTTCTCTTTTACATCTTTTTCGTCCTCAAGGTCTTCCTCGTTCTCTGAAAGCCGCTTTAAGGCGTCGGTGATAAATGATTTCTTTCTGCCTAAATATCGCGCCGCAATAAGATTTTTTTCAGGATGCTGAGGCAGCCATCCCTCACCATGAGAAATTAGTTTTTCGATCTCATCCTTTGCTATCCAATAATGCTTTTGATTATCAAAGACGGGGAGCAGCACATATAAATGGTTTAATAAATCTGATAATTTGACCTTGCCCTTTAAACGTAAATTCACATATTTGCTCTCTCCCCATTCTATAAATTTTTCGTCTAAAGTTGAGACCGTATATTCGACCTCATAGCCCAGCGGCTCAAAAATCCTCGCAATCAAATTCTTGCCGCCCGAACACGGTAAGCTGAAAACCTCCGCTTCCAAATCAAGCTTCTCTGACACCAATTCCGGCTTGTTCTTGCAGACTCCCGAAAGCGCGGTCGAAAAAACCTTAGTTATAGCGTTGCTCATAAAAGACGACGAAACATAGGGTCTGTCGTTGACGTAATCAAAAAGCCCGCCGTCCTTGCTTCCCAATTTTCCCCTTGCAAGGTCAATGGGATTAATGTCTAAAAGGAGCGCCGCGGTTGTTTTAGTATCGTTTACTTCGGGATAAAAAACATAAGCCTTACCCGACGTGAGTTCAAAAACCTGAGGACGGCTTGGATTTTTATGCAGCAAATAGCCTAAATCGCTTGAATTCTCACCTTTATATGTAATTGTCAACAGCATTAATTAACCTCCTTACCTAAATTACAAATTGAGGCAAGGTTTTTCGCCTTGGTCTTTAAGTATATCAAACAACGCCGCCTGATCCCGCGTTCCTTTAGTGTATCAAACACGGACAAAGCGGCGTCCCACGTTTTATTCCTTCTTACTCTGTTCCATGAGCGCACGTACCAAAATCGGCAGACCGTACAGGCGTATAAACCCTTTCGCATCAGCGTGGTTATAGAGTTCGCCAGTGGTAAAACTCGCAATTTCGTCGTTGTAGAGCGAATACGGCGAGGAAACGCCCGCCGAATAGATGCCGCCCTTGTAGAGCTTCAGCTTGACGGTGCCGCTTACGTTTGTCTGGGTGGAGTCCACAAAGGCGCAGAGCGCCTCGCGCAAGGGCGTGAACCAAAGACCGCCGTAGATGATTTCCGCCAGTTTAAGACCAACTTGCTGCTTAAAGGCGTAGGTCTGGCGGTCAAGGCAGAGGCGCTCCAGATCGCCGTGCGCGTAATAGAGTATGCTACCCCCAGGCGTTTCGTACACGCCGCGGCTTTTCATACCTACCATGCGGTTTTCAACTAGATCGCTTAATCCCACGCCGTTTGCGCCGCCTATTTTGTTCAAGGCTTGAATGAGCGACACGCCGTCCATTTTTTTACCGTTGAGCGACACGGGAATCCCCTTTTCAAAGGCAATCTCAATGTATTCAGGCTTATCAGGCGCTTGTTCGGGCGGCACAGTCATCTTGAGCATGGTGTCGAACTGCGGCTCGTTGCGCGGGTCTTCGAGTTCAAGCCCTTCGTGGGAAATGTGCCACAAGTTGTCGTCGCGGCTATAGGAGTCGGCTTTTTTCATGGGAACGGGAATATTCCGCGCTTCAAGGTACGCTATTTCCTCTTCGCGGCTTTTGATGTCCCATGTGCGCCAGGGCGCGATAATCTCAATATCTGGCGCTGCCGCCATAATTCCCAAATCAAAGCGCACTTGGTCGTTGCCCTTGCCGGTCGCGCCGTGGGCTATGGCGGTCGCGCCTTCTTTCCGCGCGTACTCAACCAGTATTTTCGCTATGAGCGGACGGGCTGTCGCTGTGCCTAATAGGTACTTGTCTTCGTACAGGGCATTCGCCTTGAGCGCCGCCCACACGTATTCCTCCACGTACTCGCGCTTCACGTCAGCGACGTAGCACGCGGACGCGCCAGTATCAAGAGCCCGGCGGGTAATGGTTTCCCAATCCGCCTCCTGCCCCACATCCACGCACACAGCAATGATGTCCGCATCGTAGTTTTCTTTGAGCCACGGGATAATCACGGTGGTATCAAGCCCGCCGGAATACGCCAGAACGATCTTCTTTTTCATTGTTTGAGTCTCCTCTCCATACCCGCCGTCTTTGGCGGATAAGATGTTAGTATACGTTTTTTGTCGCCGCTAGTCTAGTCGGGATTTACAAATTGGAGCATGGTACATGCAGAGTATGCCGAAAATGCTATACTTTTAGCCGTATCATACTTTCGGAAACACCTCTGGGAAATTATCTCTTACTAATCGATGTGAAGTATCGTAGCACATAGCAGTTCTGAACAGGGAAATCGGAGTTCTGAGCAGGGTGATCCGAGTTCGGAACTCGGTGATTGAAGCTCTGAACAGGGTGATCGGAGTTCAGAACAAGGAAATCGGAGTTCGGAACTCGGTGATTGAAGCTCTGAACAGGGAAGTCAGAGTTTGGAACAGCGTGATCGGAGTTCTGAACAGGGTGATCGGAGTTCAGAACAAGGAAATCGGAGTTCTGAACAAGATGATCGGAGTTCGGAACTCAGTGATTGAAGCTCTGAACAGGGAAGTCAGAGTTTGGAACAGCGTGATCGGAGTTCTGAATAGCGTGATCGGAGTTCCGAACAAGGAAATCGGAGTTCTGAACAGGGTGATCGGAGTTCCGAACAAGGAAATCGGAGTTCTGAACAAGATGATCGGAGTTCGGAACTCGGTGATTGAAGCTCTGAACAGGGTGATCGGAGTTCAGAACAAGGAAATCGGAGTTCTGAATAGCGTGATCGGAGTTCCAAACTCAAGAAACGAAGTTCAGAACCTTGAACTTGAAAGTAATAACTTCAATGGCGGATATCCAAATGTGGAATATGATGCTTTGAACTATAACATAGGAGTTATGAACACAAAAGTCGGAGTAAGGAATTTGGATACCGGGGAGAAAAGTAGCAAAGGAGGATGTGGATGGAACAACCAAGACCTGTTGATTTGCTATTCTCAGACTGCGGGGGTATGGAGTGAGATTTGATCGGCGGGTTTGATTCCTCGAAACACATATCAAGGCGGTATCTATATTGAGCGCACTCTAAAACTTATTGAAACCGACATGATAGAAACCGTGTTGGCTATAGACAATATTCTGGAGGTGAATCAAAAAGTATGATTGAAAAAGGCAGGAGGAACAAGATATATACTATGAAAAATGCTAATCATCATAGAAATACAGCGACCCTGCTGCCAGAAAACAACTATAGTGCGAAACGGAAAAAAGCAACCTGAAACAGAACTACTGGTGTACTAAAGAAGTACACAATAGGTATAGAGAGAACCAAGCGCCGGTTACGTCATCGGATGAGGCGGGCTTTCAAACGGAACTGCTGTTTCTCAAAGTCTTTTACTAAGCATTTGAAAGCATTTAATATGGCTTTCTTTTATATCAGTTTCGGCTTCCTTTAGCCGTATAACACTTTCGGAAATACCTCCATATTTCGAGAGGTATTTATTTCGGAAAAAATCTGGAAGAAGCAAAAGTCCTCTGGCGGTTTAGGGGAAAATGTAACCATATTGGTTCATTATGGGGACTATATCGGTTATTTAATTAAGCAAGGAGATTTAAATCAAGCGTCGATATATTTAAAAAAGTCCGCGGTATATGATAGCAAAAAAACGTTGGATATTTTAATCATTGAATCTGGAAAAATAAATATCGCTTAAACTCGTCAGCACTGACATACATTTTGCCTATTGAACATTAACTTCCTTTTGGTATAATATCCTTTGTGCAGGTTTAAGATTGTAAACACGCTTTTATCTCGCATGAGAGGATGATTTTATGGAACCGATTCAGTTTGTTTATCCAACAGGGGCGACGCGCGCGCTTACGTTCAGTTATGACGACGGGGTCATTCAAGACCGACGGTTAGTAGAAATTTTTAACCGCTACAATTTAAAAGCCACATTTCATTTAAACAGCGGGAAGCTAGGACAGCAGCACTGCGTTACAAAAGAGGAAGCCGCTGGACTTTATAAGGGACACGAAATCGCCGCTCATACATACAATCACCCGTTTCCTTCTCAGCTTCCAAATGAAGCCAACCTGGCACAATTGCTTGATGATCGGCGCGAACTGGAAGCGATAGCGGGTAAACCTGTACGCGGGTTCTCGTACCCCTTTGGGGATGTAGGTAATAATTATCCGGCAATGCTGCCAATGGCAGGAATTGATTACGCGCGCACAGTAACATCCCACGGCAGTTTTGAACTTCCCGATGATTTTTTATTCTGGCATCCCACATGCCACCACAATAACAACATCGACCAGCTTTGGGACGAATTTATAAAACCCATCCCATGGCGCAGACTGCTTTTACTCATGTATATATGGGGTCATAGCTACGAATTCGATAACGACGATAATTGGGATTTAATCGAAAATTTCTGCGCCAAAGCTGCTGCGACGGAAAATATTTGGTTCGCCACTAACGGGGAGATCATGGATTATATAGTGGCTGTGCGCCGGTTAAAGTGGAGTGTGGACGGTAAATTTGTCAATAACCCGTCAGCACTTTCTGTGTTTATACTACGGCGCGAACACTGGGACGACAAAGGCGATATTTTTGAGATAAAACCAGGGCTTAACATATTATAATGAAGAAAATATATCCACTTATAAGACCGTATCCAAATATTGAAGGAGGACCTTTAAAACATGGCGCAGATTTATTTTACGGATTTGAGATGTCGCATTGGAGACAGTTTGCTTGCAAAACTGGACAGACTTATCGAAAAAGCGGGCATAGGACAAATTGACTTTAAAAACAAATATGTCGCTATCAAGATTCATTTCGGCGAACCGGGCAACATGGCGTTCTTGCGACCGAACTGGGCGAAAGTTGTGGTGGATAAGATCAAAGCGCTGGGCGGCAGACCTTTCCTGACAGACTGCAACACTTTGTACGTGGGCAGACGCAACAACGGGATAAGTCACCTTGAATCGGCGTCCGAAAACGGCTATAACCCGCTCACAACCGGCTGCCACAATGTCATAGCGGACGGCATAAAAGGTTTGGATGACGTGGAAGTACCGGTAAACGGCGGCGTGTACTGCAAAACCGCGAAAATCGGACGGGCGGTTATGGACGCCGATATTGTTATATCGCTCAAATGAAGGCGCGGGCTTCGGCGGGGCGCTCAAAAACCTTGGCATGGGCTGCGGAAGCCGCGCTGGCAAGATGATCATGCACAACGACGGAAAGCCGCAGGTTAATGTTTCTTCTTGTACAGGCTGTAAAGTCTGCTTAAAGTACTGCAACGAAGGAGCGATCTCCTTTGGCGCGGACAGGAAAGCGGTGATTGACACGACAAAATGCGTGGGCTGCGGCCGCTGCATAGGCGTATGCAATTTCGACGCCATAGCCAATTCCACTGAATCATCTTCGGTCAGACTCGGCGCGAAAATTGCCGAATACGCCAAAGCCGTGATTGACGGAAGACCGAACTTCCACATCAACATCGTGAACCAAGTGTCGCCCTACTGCGACTGCCACGGCGAAAACGACGCAGCTATCATTCCTGACATCGGCATATTCGCTGGTTTCGATCCGGTGGCGCTGGACAAGGCGTGCATAGACGCGGTGAACGCCGCGCCTGAAATCGGGACGAGCGTCTTGTGCGAGCGGCAGCATTCCCACACGGACGCCAAGGGCAACAGCGACCACTTCACCAACATACACCCGTCAACAGATTGGCGCGGGCAGATAGATCACGCTGTAAAAATTGCTCTTGGCAGCGCCGACTACGAGATAATAACCGTAAAGTGATATTCCTGAAAATATCTAACATTAGATACGGTTTACGCTTTGCGATTGCGCGGAGCGTAAACCATAAATGAGGAGAACGACGGTATGGAAACTGTAAATACGAATAGTAATGCAATTACTTTTGAGTCTAAACACAGAAATGAATCTGATCAATACTCAGAATATGAAAAAGCGCTAAAAGAATATTTTACTTCAGCTATAAGTAATGCACCTGCTTTATTCACCACTGACGCAAAAGATTTGTTCAATGAATACTTAAATAATATTCCTTCAGAAGCAAGACAACACTATAATTGCAATACTTGTAAAAACTTTGTGAATCATTTTGGGAACATAGTAATGATCGATGATCACTGTGCGGCTCGATCTGTTCTATGGAACGAAAAAGTTGTGCCGGATTTCTTCAAGTCTTCGGTCGAAGCTCTTAGAAAAGTTGTTGATAAATCAAACGTTAATGGTGTATTTCTTTCAGACAGAAAAGTGCTGGGTCAACCAGTTACAGGTGTTTGGACTCACATGTCTGTCGAATTGCCGCTTAATATGGTTTATATTCAAAAGCTTAAAACCGCCAATCAAATGATGGCAGAAAAAAGAGAAGATTACCAAATACTTGTATCGGCGTTGACAGAATATTCTATTAAAGCAATAGATCAAGCTGTTAATTTGCTAAAGACCGAGTCGTTGTATCGTTCAGAAAAATGTTTGGGGATCGCAGAATGGTTTAAAGATATTCACCAGAGATGGCACGGTACAAAAGATAGTACGCATAAGAATAATATACTTTGGCTTGCAGTCGGAACGGCTCCGGTTGGTTTTTGTCATGTAAAAAGTTCTATGATAGGAACCTTACTCGATGATATAATGGAAGGCATGTCGTTCGATGTTGTTAGTAAACGGTTTGCCGATAAGATGCATCCATTACAATATCAGCGCCCGCAAGCAGCGCCTTCGATTGGTAACATTCAGCAAGCGGAAAAGATCGTTGAAAAACTTGGTATTCAAAAATCTCTTATTCGCAGATTTGCAAGAATTGATGAAATTGAAAAAATATGGGTTCCCAAAACCAAGCAAGATGAGACAGGAAAAGATAAGGGGATTTTCTCACATTTGATTCCTAAAAATAAAAAAGAAACAGGTACAATGAACACCCCTCCAATTACCATGACATGGAGAAAGTTTCTTGAATCTGTGTTACCTTCTGTAAATTCCATTGAATATATGGTTCCAAATGGTAACGAGAATTTTTCTGCAATATTGACAGCATCGTATTATGATGCGCCGCCTATTCTCCAATGGGACAATGAAGAAAAAAGAAATCCATGTTCCCACTATGTTTACCACGGAGGGTCTGCACCAAGCAGGTGGGGTTTGTCGCCGGGATATTGTAAAGTAACAGCTATTTGCTATCAACCATCAATGTGGTACGGTGATTTTGCGTATCAAGGTAAAAGCGTTTATTTCATTTTAGAAGGCGCAAAAGATAGTGGTTATAAGAATTGTGGAAATGCAATATTCCCAGAATGCCTCAAATCAGAACTTAGAGAAATTCGATCTACTATTGAAGCATACTCACGACGAGCAGAGATAGAAGGTTACGAAGACGCGTCGGCTTGTGGGATACGCTTGCAATATGGTTCAGATTGGAACGCAACATTTCGAGTCACAACAGACTTGGGAGCGTCCACTTATAGACTGGATAGATGGGATTAGCTTGGGCTTATCTCCAGTCTTTGTGTTTATAAACATAAGGACTGGAGGATACGTTAAAACCAAAGGATGAGTTTATTCGCAGTGGGGTTTACTACCCGGCCGCTGTGGGGCGGATGCTGTTTGTACTACTTACCATTCTATGGTAGTAAACCCCACAGATACTAATTTCCTTACAGAACGAACCTCGTCAATTCTGTAAC
>QMCE01000133.1_pt1 | contig 32427 bp, 53 predicted proteins | sample 1821851 | NCBI WGS metagenome assembly QMCE01 (sample SAMN09453174, study PRJNA476694) | Termite gut metagenome, whole genome shotgun sequencing project. | isolation source: worker | host: Odontotermes sp. | place: South Africa:Pretoria | collected 2016-01-28 | reverse complement strand
GTACCGAAGTCGCACGCATCCCACTGCGCAGGAGCGAGAGCGGCGCGGAATGACTAAAGCGGCCGCTGCAAGACTAATCGGTATATCAGTAAGAGAGTATTATAGGATTGAAGATGGGGTACAATACGGAACGATAAAAACGCTTTTAAAGATCAAAAGGGAATTTGGACTATCATTAGACGAATTAGTTGATTAGGAGGCAATCATGATAAAAGATTTAGAGCATTTAACACTCAGAGAACAGAGACTTAGAGAGTTTGAGCGTGCATTGGCGGCAGAATACGATGCCGAAGAAGATTTTTACAGTGAGATAATGAGCGAGTGGGATCGCGAGAACCAAACAAGAGACTATTATGCAGGGCAGTTATCGCCAAGCGATTATAGATAGGGGGTAAGCATGGGAACACTGGAAAGAGCAATCATTGCTAAGAAAAAGTATGACCAACTTAATTTGATAATCGCCGCATTGCAGGATGCGGCGGCAATACAGTTTGAAATAATAAAGGAGTTGGAGGATGAGGACGTGTTAACATTTGACAACCTGATGGGATATAACACGGAGAGCAATAATGATTAAGTTTAGGGCACTGAGAGCGGACGAGATTGAGGTAAGAGTATCTCAGGTAATGGCAAAAGGAGCATCGTTTTTGCTCTACAAAGACGCGCGGTGCGACATGAATATGCTTGATGAGACAGTGGGCCCATTTGGATGGCAACGCAAGCACGAGCTGATAAATGGCAAGGAATTTTGCACTTTGAGCATCAAAGACCCAAATACCGGCGAATGGATATCAAAGCAGGACTGCGGCACCGAAAGCAATACAGAAAAAGAGAAAGGCGAAACCAGTGATGCACTGAAACGCGCTGCATTTAACTGGGGGATCGGGCGCGAGCTATATACAAAGATATTTATCTATATCCCCGGCATAACTGAGCCTGATCCTAAAAGCACAGGGAGATATAAGCTAAAGAACCCATACGAAAAGTATACAGTTAGCGAGGTGACAATTGATAAAGACAGGCAAAAAATAACTGAGTTAAAGATAGTTGATAGCAAATACAAGGAGGTGTTTTACTGGTCGGAGGGTCTGAAGCAAACAAGACCGAAGAAAGGAGATGATACGCCGACAAAAGATACGATCAAGGCGGAGAATAACTTTAATAAAACGTTTGAAAACGAGCTGACGAAATGTGATATATGCGGCAAGCAAATTAGGGCAACAACGCTTAAAACTGCTGCCGAAGTAGCAAAAACTACTAAAGATAGATTCGGACAAAAAACATGCATGGCTTGTAGCAAAAAGCTAATGAGCGGTGGTAAATAGATGGAGATCGTTGAGGGCAAAATAATAAATTATGATGAGCGTAAAGCAGGATTTATGGCGTTTGTACCATACGCGAATCATGAGCGCATGACATTAAGGCAATATGATGTCATACAGGTGGGATTGCCCGACACTCGCACTATAACACCCAAACAACGCAGGGCGGCATACTCAATAATGAAAGCAATCGCCGAATGGGCCGGTGAGCTGCCAGAGTACATTAAACGGCTGATGAAGATGGAATTTATTGTCGGTCGGCTGGAGGGGCTTAGAAAGGAGGTTTTTAGCCTCTCCGACTGTGATGTAACAACGGCAAGAGAGTTTATAACCTATTTGGTAGACTTTGCAATTGAGCATGATATACCTATGCAGGAGCCATTATATAATCTTTGTGACGATATTGAGCGGTATGTATATATGTGCTTAGTCAAAAAGAAGTGCGCGGTATGCGGCAGACATGCAGATATGCACCATATAGACGCTATAGGCATAGGACGCGACAGAACCACCGTTTATCAGGTTGGAATGAAGGTAATAAGCCTATGTCGAGGGTGCCACTCAGAGACCCATAATAAGGGCTTTAAATGGATCGCGGAGCGTCATTTGATCGGCATCCCTTTGACAAGGGAGATCGGCAAAGTATACGGATTAACAAAAAAGTCAGGAGGCTAAAATGATTAAGATAGTTTGCCCGGCAGCGGCAAGACCGATTGATGCAAATGTGCTGCTGAAACACAGCATGTTTAATGGGAGGCCATACGCGATTGATGCCGTGAACGCCGCTCCAACCCTCGACTATGCCCCGATGAGGTGTGGGGAGTGGGAAGAAAAACGGTTGGATCGACATAGAAATATAGGCATTCCGCATGATTTTACTGTTTTAGTGTTTCGGTGCCCGATATGCGGAAAGATTGCAAAAGAAAAATATAACTTCTGTCCAAACTGCGGCGCAAAGATGGGAGAACAATGAACAGGAAGAATGATGGAGGCATGAATGATGTATACGCTTGGAAGCTTATTCGATGGAGCGGGAACTTGCCCTTTCGCGGCGCAACAATACGGCATCGATACCCTATGGACGAGCGAGATTGAGCCGTTTCCCCTCTCCGTGACGAGAGAGCGGTTCCCTAACGCAAAGCAGCTTGGCGATGTTACGGAGATCCGCGGATCTGAAATTGACCCTGTTGATATTATCTCATTCGGCTCACCTTGCCAAGACCTGTCAATCGCAGGAAAGCGCGAAGGGTTAAGTGGCGAACGGTCGGGCTTGTTCATGGAAGCGGTCAGAATCATAAAGGAAATGCGAGGTGAAACAAGTGGAGAGTACCCAAAGCTTGCAATATGGGAAAACGTGCCGGGAGCGTTCAGTTCCAACAAAGGCGAAGACTTCCGAGTTGTCCTCGAGGAACTCAGTCAAGTCAAAAACCCCAACATTATTATCCCTCGATCTAAGAAATGGAGCAACGCAGGACTCATCTCAATGGACGGAGGTTCCCTCGCATGGCGCGTCCTCGATGCTCAATTTTGGGGAGTGCCCCAACGCCGCAGAAGAATCTACCTTGTGGTCGATTTTGGAGGAGACGGCGCCGGAAAAATACTCTTTGAGCGCAAAGGCTTGTCAAGGAGTTTTGCGGAGAGCAGAGCGGCGTGGAAAGGCTTTGCCCGAACTGTTAAAGATCGCGCTAATGGAAAAGTGTGGGATCATAACAACAGAGTGACAGATTATACAGCATTGGTTGTCAAAGAACGCGAAGGATGTGCCGGAGGCGGCAAGGGTGCGCTTTGGAATGATACTGTGTCTTACACTCTCAGTACACGCCCAGACGAATTCGTTGCATACCCAGATGCAATTCGCCGCTTGACGCCAACAGAGTGTGCGAGACTACAAGGGATGCCCGATTGGTGGTGTGATAACATACCCCACACCGATTCCGCCGAGTACAAAATGTGGGGTAACGGAATGGCTCTCCCCTGCGTGATGTACGTCTTAGAGGGAGCTAGAAATCTACTGAGGTGTAGCTATGGATACTAACGCATGGGAGCAGCGCAAGGGTATATTCAGGGACGCTTTTAACTTTTGGGAGGAATTTGCGGACACGGATTTACCAAGAAACGAAGAATACTATCAAAGGGCTGCTGACTGGATGGAAGAAGCGGCTGCAAAGCATAACTGCAAGCTATTTGATAAGATAATTATGTCTTGCTATGAGGAACTTGGCGGCGTGAAATGAATAATTATACAGGAGGATATTATGTGTGATTGCGAATTAAAATCAAGGCTATTTGTGCGGCTTAATAAGGCCATAAATGACAACAGGCTATCATTTGCGTCAAAAGGATTGCTATTATGTCTGCACTATATGATGCGCAACGATGGGGAGCATGATGCTATATCAGAGGATGTATTGTCCAGCATGGCAGCCCAAAAACATGGGAGAGATCAGGATATGCAGCTGGCTATAGCAGACCTAGAGGAAGCCGGTTATATAACTCTGTACGATGGACAAGATGACTGGTATTTAAGCCCGAAATGAGATCCTGTTTTTACTTGACAAGCGATCAAACGAACGCTATAATATGCCTATAGGAGGTAGATATGATTGATTTACAAAAAGAACGGCTTAAAAAATATCGCAATGAAGCAGGGCTTACTCAGGTGCAAGTTGCCGAAAGAATCGGAGTCAGCAGAAGGGCATACCAACATTACGAGGCGGGAGAAAGGGCGCTTACAGGCAATCAGTGGGTTAAATTATCAAAGGTGTTGGGTAAGGATATTAAAGATTTATTATTATAGTTGGGGGCGCCATGGCTAAAAGCGAAAACAAATTTGTTGCTGGAGTATTTGCAGACTATTTACCTATAGTCTCTACGATTGATGATTTAGAGCTAGGGATATTTATTAGGGCACAAATTAAATTAAGTCTGGGCGAAGAACCCGAGGATATATTAAAAACAATGAGCGGTATTTCCAGAGCCTTGTTCCAAATGGATATTGAGCGTCAAAAACGCATGATAGAAGCAAAAAACAGAGGCCGCAATAATGGAAACGGTGGTGGTAATCCAATGCTTAAGGGGATGGCAAAAAGCGCACAGTTGGTTAACCAGTTGGTTAACCAGTTGGATAACCAGTTGGATAACCAGTTGGATAAACCCAGTAACCAGAAACCAGTAACCAGATACCAGATACCAGAGACCTTAAGAGAGAAAGGGAAAGAAAAAGAAATAGATAAAGAAAAAGTGGAGCAGGATAAACCTGCTGAACAAACGGTAGAGCAGAAACAAGAGGCTAGCATGTCAGGCGAGGAAGGGAATCCCTCCCATGGTACGGACGTTGTGAAGGGAAAAAGAAAGTCTAACCCTGCGGCAAAGAATGGCTATATCAGCTATGACGAGTGTAACGACATCACAAAGACCTATGACATAGATCAAGAGATAAAGACTACCCTGCATACATGGATTGACTACAAACAGGCAATCGGCAGCAGATACACGAGGATCGGCTGGACTAAGCAATTATCTCTAGTCAAAAAAAAGATTGAGGCATATGGAGTACAAGCGGTCGAGAGCGCTATTGACTTAGCAATAGCGAGTGGATGGCAAGGTATGACGTTGGAGAGGCTAGACCGCGGCAGAGCAAGGTTTTTGCCATCGGTCAAAGAGATTAATAGCGGGGCAGTATCGCTATGACGAATATATTTAGCGTATTAGGGGATATACCCACTGAGAGAGTAGCAGAGAGATTAGGGCTGGAGGTTGTATGCGGGAGGATTAATTGCCTATGGCATGACGATACTAGACCAAGTTGTATTGTGCGGGATGGGTATCATTGTTTTGCCTGCGGCGCTCGCGGAGACAATATTGACTTAGTTCGCAGGGCATTACGGTGCGATGTTAAACCCGCTGCCGCGTGGTTGGGCAAGGAGTTTGGCGTAACTATTGATTATACTCTCAGCAGCACTGATATTGCGGAGTACAGAGCTGCGCAGTCAGATAAGCGTATGTATGCGCAGTGGAGACGAGAGCTTATAAGCGGTCTAGCTGATGATTATAGGGCAAATGATATTTTAGCGGCGGTTTGGGAGCGGGAGTACGAGGCCGGGTGTGAGTGCGATATTGATTATGGCAAATGCAAGCGGATCATGGCTGAGATTGATTATATTTGGGATCAAGTAATGGACGATGATGAGGCAAAAAGATTGTGGGCAGATGGCAGATACGGAGCAGCGTCCTATCAGACGGCGCACAATGCCCCAAATAGCGCCTTTAGGGGTATAGGTAGATAGATTGCATTACCCAATATATAAAACGCTCAAAAACGGCAAAAGAATCCAAAATAGACGCAGGAGGCAAAATGGATCAAAAACCAATGTTTATGCGGATCGATACTATAGGCAAATATAGCGTAGATTTTAGCAAGGCGATAAGAACTGGTATAACGCTGCTGGATAAAGAGATTATCGGTTTAATGCCCGGCCAGCTGTCGATATTGAGCGGCACTAACGGCAGCGGTAAGTCAACATGGCTGTCTCAGCTGATAGTCGAGGCGGCGAATCAGGGCAAGCGGACAGTGCTATATTCGGGCGAATTAATAGCCCCTAGGGCGCTCAACTGGATTATACTCCCCGCCGCAGGGGCCGATAATGTATTATCAACCGATAACGAGAGATTATACCGGGTAACCAATAAGGCGAGAGAGCAAATAATACCGTGGTTAGGGAGCAAGGTCGTTATTTACAATGACGAGTATGGGCGTAAGGCTAAAAGCATTATTGATGCACTGGATCAGCGCGTAAGCGGACGGACAAAACCAAACCTTGTGGTAATAGATAACCTGATGAGTATTGATATATCTGAGTATGACCGGGATAAGCTAGAGGCGCAGGCTAAATTCGTGAGTCACCTCGCAGAAAAATCAAAAACGTTTGAATGCCATGTGATTTTAGTTTGCCACCCGCGAAAAGTAACAGGGTTTTTGCGCAAAGAGGACATATCGGGCAATTCGGATTTAACAAATGTCGCTGATAATGTTTTTATTGTGCATCGGGTAAATATGGACTTTAAGGCACGGGCGACAGAGGTGATCGGGCCACAAACAACCGGGTTTTTGTCGCAATATGATAACGTTTTAGAGGTTTGCAAAAACAGAGAGTTGGGAGTACAGGATTATCTAGTTGGCATGTATTTTTGCAAAAAGTCTCATAGAATGCAAAATCAGCAAAATGAGTCTAAAGATTACGGCTGGATAAAAAAAATTGAACAGGGAATCTTATAAAAAGCTTGACAGAAACAGTCATACATGATATAATTAGAGTAAATTAATAACAGGAGGCAAGACTATGTCAGAAAATCAGTATTATATCGTTAGGGGAGATAAATCGGGATTATTTGCTGGAAATATCAAGAATAGGAATGGGCAAGAGGTGGAGCTATCTGATGTGCGGCGTATATGGTATTGGGATGGAGCGGCGTCAATAAGCCAGCTTGCAAAAGAGGGAACCAATGCGCCCGATAACTGCAAGTTTACGGTCACACTTGACTCATTGACGATATTAGACGCAATCGAAATAATACCATGCACGGACGCTGCAGAGCAGAGCATAAGGGGAGTAGAAGAATGGAGACGTTAGTAGATAGGATTGAGCGGCTTATGTCTGCCGGCTCAGGATACGGAATTGAAAACGACAGCGACTCCGACAACGGCTACGGCTACGACTTCGGCACCGGCTACGGATACGGCTCTGGTTGCGGCGTCGGCTACGGCAACGGTGGCGGCTCAGGCGTCGGCTATGGTAACTGTTTCGGCGGCGGCTACGGTTTCGGCGGCGGCTACGGCTCCGGCGGCGTCTACGGCTCTGGATCCGGATACGGTAACGGATCCGGCTACGGATCTGGCAACGGATCCGGCTACGGATCTGGCAACGGATCCGGCTACGGCAACGGTGACGGTTCCGGCTGCGGTAATGGTAACGGCTTTGCTAGCATAAATGGAAAACGTATATACGTAATTGATGACATTCCATGCATTATAATAAATGTGCGCGGAAATATAGCGAGGGCGGAAATATTCAATGATGATTTTACTTTTTCTCCATGTTATATAGCTAAAGACGGTGGTTTGTATGCTCATGGCAACACAATAAAGGACTCGTTAAGGGCGCTTACGATTAAGCAGATTGAGCTGCTGGATATGGACGAAAAAATAGATGAGTTTTGCCATATGTTTGACTTGAATAAAGACTACAAGGCCCGCGATTTTTACGAGTGGCACGGCATGTTGACTGGTAGTTGCGAGCTAGGTAGAGATAAATTTGTTAGCGATAAAGGAATAAACCTAGATGGCAGCATGACAGTACAAGAATTTCTGAGCTTAACAAAAGACGCATATGGTGGAGAAATAATAAATGAGATTATAGATGCGTATGGCCTTGATAGTGTAAAGCTGGTTATATAAAATGATTGAGTTCGTTATAAATCATAAGATAAACGCAAAAACGGAGGGCCTAAACGCAATATATGCAGGGATGCACTGGAGCAAACGTAAACGATTAGCGGATGATTGGAGGTGGATCGTAAAAGACGCAATAAATAAATCAGGCATAGATCAAAAGATATTTGATGTGCCGGTAAGTATCGAAATGTACTTTAATAGCCGTATGGATTGCAGCAATCACGCATTATTGGTAAAGCTTATAGAGGACGGATTAAAGGGCGTATTAATAGCAGATGATGGCCCTAAATACGTTAAGCAAATAATTATAACATTGTTTGACGGGGACGGCATATTGGTAAAAATTAAGGAGGCAGAATGACTAAAGAGCAAAAAAAACGGTATCAGACGGAGGAAAATAAGAGACGAGGTGAAATGTTGCGCAGCGCAAGGCAGGCAGCAGGGATCACAAGAGAGGCTCTTGCAGAGAGGATATATTATGATGCAAGTACAGTTGCCGGGTGGGAGGATGGCGCAAATAAGATGCATCCAGATGTTTTAGACGCTATATGTAGAGAGCTAGATATTGGAGTAGATCAGCTTGTAGGCGTATAACTATGCAAACGCTCGCCATCTATGGTAAACTCAAATAAAGGGGGATTGAAAAATGAGTTTTTTTGATGGCGAGATAGCGTGCCCGTACTGCGGGAAAATTGGCAAGGTAAGTATGAATAAGGCAGGAGAGCGGATATTTTATGATTGCTTTGCTGAGATGGGCGGTTGCGGAAAAGTATTTGTTGTACAGTTAAATGCGGAGATAGCAATAATTACTAGAAGGATAGAGGGCGAAGATGTAAAGGAGGAATAATATTGGACATAGAAATAGCCGAAAAAATATATTGTCTTGTGGATAGAGTAAAGAGGCATGAAGGTGTTACGAAAACGTTAGATCGTGCAAACAAAGCATACGTGTATGATTGACTCAGAGACTTATGCAATAGTGATAAGATATATCCGCAAGTATAACCAATATTGTAAGTGGTATGACGCTGAGCGGGAACGGATAGAATCGGGATCGTGCCCGTTTAATACCGAGACCGTACAGCATGGGGTTACGGATATAATAGGCGCAGCGATAGAGGCGCTGGAGAGATTAGAGGATGCACACAAAACAAGAGTAATACGGGCAATAGACAATGCTAAGTATTACTTGTGCGCAGATATTGATGACGATGCGGAGGCTAAGAGAACAAGAAAAGCTGTATGGATATCCTGCCTAGATAACAATAATTACGGATATGCACATACTGGCGAATACCTAAAATGCAGCAAGACAGAGTTTGACCGGCACAAAAGAGACTTTGTACAGAGGATTGCTGATAATCTTGGGCTTTAGTCAAAATATGTCTTGTCAAATGGGTAAAAGTATGGTATAATAATCATTGTAGAGGTAGGCGGTAATCCTACTTTAACCGCCTAGGGCGTGGGAGCCTCCCCCATGTGTTAGGCGGTATTTGCATATAGTTTGGAGGTGGCGTAATGGCGGGGAAGAAAAAAGCAAATAGATATACATATGACCAGAAATTAAAAATAATAGCAGAATATGCCGCATCAAAGAATGCAAATAAGGTTGCACAAAAGTATGGAATTGCGCACACAACGCTATTAAGATGGACATATAGTATGCCGGAGATGCACGCGATAGCACAGCAAAAGCAGGAAGAATGCTTGACAGATATGTTTGAGTTTATGGAGAGCCGCAAGGGAGTAGCACAGCTTTTTATAGATAAGTGCATGGAAGAACTATTGGCTCCGGGTAAGCTGAAAAAGGCGCAGGTAAACCAGATAACAACGGCAATGGGGACTGTATTTGATAAGTTTACCGCGAGCACAAAGGTAGATGATAAGGCTCTGGAGCAAGCGCGAGCGCTGCTAGAGACCATCAACAGTAAGATATAATGGGTATAACACCAAAACAACAAGAATATCTAATGAACGCTACTAGACGATATGGCATTAAGGTAGGTGCCGTAGCATCGGGCAAGACGTGGATAGACCTAGCCTATGTGATACCCAAAAGGATAATTAAAAGCCGCAATGAAGGGCTTATAACGCTTATAGGGAATACAAGAACAAACGTAGAAATGAATATACTGGCTCCAATGCGGGAGATATGGGGAGATCGTCTGGTGGGCGGAATCCGTCAGAATGACAATACTGTAGAATTGTTTGGTAAGCGGTGCTATGTGGTCGGAGCCGATAAGGCAAGTCAGGTAAAGCGTATACAGGGTACCACCATAGAGTATTGTTACGGTGATGAGGTTGCAACGTGGTCTGAGGGCGTATTTGATATGCTTAAGAGTAGGCTCAGGACAGAGCATAGCGCCTTTGATGGCACATGTAACCCTGAGGGCCCGGGACACTGGTTTAAGCGGTTTATTGACTCAGATGCAGACATATACCTACAAGAGTACACAATAGACGATAACCCATATCTGCCGGAAACATTTGTAGAGAATATAAAAAAAGAGTATGCCGGGACAGTCAATTATGATCGGCTTATATTGGGTAAGTGGGTAACAGCTGAGGGCGCTATATACAGACAGATAGCGGATAGGCCAGAAGATTATATAATACATTTAACTCCAGCGGCACTATCAGATGCGGAGTTTTTTACTATAGGCATAGATTTTGGCGGTACAAAGAGCCTTACAACGTTTGTTGCAACGGCGCTACACCGTGGGCTAGGACGGCTCACAGTAGTCAGGGATCACCACATAGAGGGCGGGAAGGGTGATATTGACGCAGATAGAGTAAGCATTGAGTTTATAAGCTTTGTGCAGCAGCTCCAAGCCAGACATGGCAGGATACCTATAAGGGCCGTATTTGCGGATAGCGAGGCGCAGTATCTTATAAACAGTTTACGCCGGGCGTGCAGAGCAGCAGGGCTTAATATCCAGATAGGAGACAGCGCTAAAAGACCTATAAGAGAGCGGATAACAGCGACAAATACGCTATTAAATACCGGGAGGTTGCATATATCGGATGAGTGTAACCTTTTATTGGGCGGCCTTAAGAATGCTGTTTGGGATAGTCGGAAAGCTGATTGTAGGCTTGATAACGGTACTAGCGATGTTGATATACTTGATGCTTTCGAATACTCGTGGGAGAGGTTTATACCGAGGCTTGCGCCAAACATTAAAACCGTCTCAGATAATGCAAATGCGCAGAGATTTATGGCGCTTTAACGATTATGCAATAATATACAGAAAAATTGTATATATATGCAAAATAAAAAGTGTTACCCCGGGAATTTTTGACACTTTGCTCACAACTATGGTATAATTATACCAGATAACATGCTGACAGGAGGCATAAATTGTACATACAAGCCGTAATGGATATCCTTAATAGAGAGTTTGGCGGTAATCTTGATCCGTCATACCACACAACGTACATAAGAGAGTGGGCGCAGTGGTGGGAGGGACGGACTAATAGTTTCCACATGTATAGAGAGGCTTGCGCTGACGGCAGAACCCTGACCCGCCACATATATAGTATGCGCATGGCTAAGAAGATATGTGAGGAATGGGCGGCGATACTGCTAAATGAGAAGACGGAAATAGTTGTTGATGATGATCCGTCAAATGAGTTTCTGCAAGGCATAGATGGCTATGGTGGCGTATTTGGAGATATAGATTTTTGGGGTGAAGCAAACGCGCTGGTTGAAAAGGCCTTTTACAGTGGCACGGGAGCATTTTTGCTAAAGGTAGACGGTCTTAGCGTATACGAGGACGGAAGGATAGGATCAAGCGCAAACGCCAAGCTTAGAATGGAGTATCTCCCGGCCCAGTGCATAATCCCTCTTACGGAGCGATACGGGCAGATCACAGAGGCGGCGTTTGTATCAAGCGCTATGGTTAAGGGCAAGTCTGTAATATATCTAGAGATACACACATTGCAAGATGGATCATATGTGATCGAAAATAGGTACTACGAGTGCAGTAATAACAAGCTTGTAAGATGGCCTTGCCCGGATGGTATCCTTGAGCGCATTATAACAGGCTCAAATATACCGTTGTTTTCGATTGTCCGGCCGAATATAGTCAATCCTTATAAAGGCAATATGGGGCTTGGGTGCAGCGTATTTGCTCATGCGATAGATAATCTCAAGGGAGTAGACCTAGCGTTTAATAACTTTTGCCGAGACTTTCGGTTGGGCGGCAAGAAAGTGTTTTATAATCGGGCGCTTATATGTGACGGGCTTGCACCTGATGACGTGATGCAGCAATTATTTGTAGCAGTCGGAGACGAGCTAAATAACAGTGCGCAGATGGTGCATGAGTTTAACCCGTCTCTTAGGGTGCAGGATAACGTTGCAGGAGTACAGGCACAGCTAGATTATTTATCGTTTAAGTGCGGGTTTGGAACTAGGCATTTTAGGTTCGACTCGACAGGGAGTAGAAATACCACTGCAACAGAATACACCGGGCTTAAACAGGAACTGAAACAAAACTCCGCGAAGCATGGCATAATAATCAATAGAGCTATTAGAGATATAGTAAAGTCGATACTATGGGCCGGGCGCGAGTTATTAGGACAGAATGTAGACCCTGACGCAAATGTTACAATATCGTTTAGTGACGGATATATAATAAGTGACGAGGAACGCAAGGCAGATGATAGACAAGACCTGATGAACGGAGTAATAACTCCGGCAGAGTATAGGGCTAAATACTACGGAGAAACGCTGGAGGAAGCAGAAGCAGCACTTAATAGGCAGTATAACGGAGCGTTGTTCGAAGGGGCGGTTGAATGAAGAAGGTAATAATAAGAGACGAAGCCTTATTGGGTGCGGACGATGTTGTTGTCAACGAGGAAAAGGCAAGTGATAGGGTTGGCACATTAAGCTTTAAAGCAATAGTTACAAAGCAGGGGCTTGCAAACACAAAGGTTACGATATCTACAGGAGCAATAGCTAATCTTAACCTTAATGCGGTAAAGGACATAGCTAAAAACGTAGCTAAGGAGATATTTGCCAGTGCTGACGTTTCGGACGATTGATAATATCGGCAATGAAGCCGTTGAGATTATGGACGTATATCAGCAAGAGATATTACTTGCAATGGTAGATGCGCTATCGGAGGCGTTAAGCGAGGATGCCGGTCGCGCTACAGATTACGAGATCAGATCATTGCTCGAAACAACTATTTTAGCAATATTGGCAAGGGCGCTTAAGAACGGAGAGCAGGATATCCAATCGTTAACCTATGGCGCTGCAAGGGCTGCTGTCGGAGCTAGTGTGCTAAATGAACCGTGGATGGATCAAGTGCTACGCGCCGGAATGAAAAAGACCTATAATACGTACAGAAATCTTACTGGCACAACAGGACATACCGCAATGAGCCAATTTGATAGAGCATTAAGCAGGGCGCATAACCGTATTGCGTATGGCGGGATGAGTTATCAGCAAGCGATCACGGAAGCAATAACAAACCTTGCAAGGAGCGGGGTAGAGGCTATACGATACAGAGCAGTCTTATACGAGAGTGGACGGAGCGAGCATCTTGACTCAGCAACACGGAGAGCGGTGCTGACCGGGGTAAACCAGACAGCAGCACAAGTACAGCTGGAAAATGTGCGTAGGCTTGGTACAGACTTGGTAGAAACATCGGCGCATCCTGGAGCCAGAAGCAACGGCTTGCAAGACCATGCGGATCATGCGTACTGGCAGGGCAAAATATACAGCATTAGCGGATCCAGCCCGACATATCCTAAGCTATCTGATGCAACAGGGTTTCCCAGTGACCCTTTGGGGCTTTGCGGATATAATTGCAGGCATACGTTTTACGGCTACAATATAGGCTTGAGCGATAGAACATACAGTGCCGATACGTTAGACAGATACGCAAACGAAACGGTCGAATATAACGGAGACGAGCTTACTATATATGAGGCAACACAAAAACAGCGGGAATTGGAGCGGGGAGTAAGAGCCGCTAAACGCAAAGAGATAATGCTAAAATCAGCGGGGCTGGATACTAGACGCGCTAGGCAGTCTTTAAGGCATTACCAGTCAAGGCTAAGGGACTTTACAAGGCAAACAGGGCTGGCCCGAGACTATTTTAGGGAAAGAGTTATCGAGCCGCAAGGCTAAAATATTGCCCGGCATGGCGTAAAACATGCGAGCACATGATGCAACCATGTAAAAAGCGTAGCGGGAGCGGGAATGAAAAGAGACTTTTTAGCGGGGCTAGGGCTAGAGAAGGACGCAATCGACCAGATAATGGCGGAGAACGGCAAAGACATTGAGGCCATGAAAAGCCAGCGAGACGCATTAAAGGCTGAGATGGACGGTGTATCAGATAAGCTCAAGCAGTTTGACGGGATAGACATAACAGAGCTTAAAGGAAAGATTGACGCACTGTCTGGAGAGCTTGAGCAGACTAAACAAGCCCATGCGGCAGAGATCGAGCAGCGTGACTTTGATCGGTCGTTTGACGTTGTATTGGCTGGATCGGGTGCCCGTAACACAAAGGCAGTAAGAGCGCTTTTGGACATTGATGCCCTACGCAAAAGCCAAAATAGGGACGCAGATATCAAGGCGGCGCTTGAGGCAATCAAAGAGTCTGAGCCGTATTTATTCGGAGAGGGAGCCCCGACGAAAATAGTCTCGACAGGTGCGGAACATAAGGACGAGACCGCGAAGGGATCAGCAAGCGACATAATGAACGATTTATTAAGAGGAAAATAAGGAGAAATAAAAATGGCAATGATTGAAAGAACAAACGCATTAGGACTTATACCTGAGCCAGTTAGCAGGGAAATAATAGACGGTGTAAGGCAGTCAAGTGTGGCCATGCGGCTTATGCGCAGACTCCCCAACATGACGGCTGGGACGGTTAGACAGCCTGTATTGTCTTTGCTGCCTGTAGCTGACTTTGTAAACGGTGACGCCGGGATGAAGATAACCAGTAACGCCGCATGGGACAGACTGCAGCTTGTAGCGGCTGAGATAGCGACAATAATACCGATTCCGCAGGCTGTGTTTGACGATGCAGACTATAATATTTGGGATCAGATCAGACCGCTTATAGTTGAGGCTATGGGGCGCGTGTTTGATAAGCAGGTATTTAGCGGCGGAAATCCCAAAGCTCCGACAGAATGGCCCACTGCAATAATTCCGGGCGCTACTGCGGCTGGTAATGTTGTAGCTCAGGGCACAGGCGTTGACGTGGCAGCAGACCTTGGCGCTGCAATGGGTATGGTAGAGGCCGACTCATATGATGTTACCGGGATAGCGGCACAGCGCTCTTTGCGCGGATCGCTACGTAACCTCAGAGCATCTAGCGGCGCCCCTATATATGCTCCGCTAACTGACGCAATGCCTGATACCATTTACGGTGTACCTACATACTTTGTGGGTGCTGGCACTTGGGACGCGACAAAAGCAATAGCGATTGTCGGCGAATGGGAGAATGCAGTATACTCCGTCAGGCAGGACATTACCTACCAGATATTTGATACTGGTGTTATATCGGATGATGCGGGAGCGATTGTATATAATCTCTTGCAGCAGGACATGATTGCTATGAGGGCAGTAATGCGTATAGCATGGCAGTTGGCACAGCCTGCTAACGTCGATAGAGTACAGGGAGCAGCTACAAACTACCCTTTTGCATTATTGACCCCGGCAGCGGGATAACAGCGCCGTATTTGGTAGATGACGGCACGCCGTATCAGACGGCAGACGGAGAGTATCTTATAAAAGCGTAATAGGAGGGGTGGCTTTGAGACTATTGGCATGGCTTAACTTTGGTGGGTTTATGGGGACGATCGATCCGACCCTTACACACGATCCGCTAGACGGTGCTATTTGGTACCATGGCTACCCCGGCGATATGACTTATAGTATGCATGAGTTAGTAATTGTGCACGGTATACGGCGCTGGAAGTATGATGTAGGACTATGGGTAGCGGAGCCTGATTTAGTATCCGCATGGTACAACTTACACGCAACGGGGGATGCGGATAAATACGTAATGTTCGCCGATATGCAATTTGCGTTTGTAGATTCGCTATTCCCCGGCTAGGAGGCATAATATGGCAAACCAGAAAATCCCCCCGATATATGAGGGAGACGAAGTAGACACGATGCTTGGAAAGGTTATGGACGCGCATAAAGCCGCACCAACGTCCGGGCTAGCTAGCGAAAGCTTTGTTGAGGATAAGGTAATCAAGGTTATGGCGTGGTCTAATTATATGGGGCTTATGGGGCCTGACGATCCACTCCCGACACTAGACCCGCCTCAGGGTACATGGTGGTTTCAGGGCAACCCGCTTGCCGGGGATACTACTTTTGCAATGCACCAGTTAACCCAAACAGGCGAGGGCAAGCAGTGGAACTATAATATGGACACATGGACTAATGGGCCGCAAGACGTAGCATCATGGCAAAACCTACAGGCGGCAGGGGCCAACGATAAGTATGTAATACTTGCTAATATGCAGTATTATTACGTATCAAGCCTATTCCCGTTGGAGTAGAGCTATGAGCGGACAAATAATTCCACCGCTTTATGACGGCGGACAAGTAGACGAAATGTTAAAGTTGGCGGGTGATGCGGTCTCTAAGGCCGCGCATCTCGCTGACATTGACCAGATCAAGCACCAAATGGCTGGAATAAGCAGCAGCGTTGTTTTGATACAGTCTGATGTAGGTAAGATCAAGTCGGATATTAACGTTGTACAGGATGATGTAACAGCGCTTAATACGGCGGTATCGGCAATAAGCCAGCAACTAGGCGAGTTAGCGTCAAGAGTAACGAGCGCCGAAGATAGTATAGCTATAACTAACGATACGCTAGCAACTCACCGCAATGGCGATGTAGCAAGATGGCAGGAGCTGAGTAACCTCAAAGCAGATTTCTATACGCTCAAAAATAGTATTGCTAGCAAAGTGCTTGATACAGCCAACACAGAAGACATTGAAGATGCTGCTCAGGGTGATGGCTATACTGTATCAAATGTATTAGGCGGTAGGGTTAGCTTTGAGGCGGTTATAATCCTAATAGCAATAGTGCCTCAGCAGATATTTGTAAATGGCATAAAGATTTGGGACAGTGCAGGATTAGGACTGGGGACGCTCAGAGATAGCGTAGAGGTAGAGGCCGGAGATGTTGTGACATGCTCTGGTATGACGAGTATAACGTTTACGCCGTATATAACGGCATAGGGGATGAATGAATAGGATACACCACATACTAGCGGAGCATACAAAGGACGTAATCGCAATCCTAATCGTTATTGTGTGGTGCGCCTCAATATTTTTCCCTTCGGCAGTTATTGACGAAATAACGCAGCGGTCGTATGAGCGGATAATGATTATGGTACTTTCTTACTATTTTGGTAGCAAAAAGTATGAGGGAAAAACGCAAGAATTAAACGAAAGGGGGCGAATATGAAAGTAAAAATAATATGTCCTACGTATTACAATTTTAAGCGCCTTTTTAATGGCGATATAGCAGAGGTTGATGAGTCTACGGCCGAACGCTGGATAGCGTATAAGATAGCCGTTAAGGCTGCAGGTAGGCCCAAGAAAGAAGGTGCGAGCTAGTGTTTACAGATTTTGCATACTACACATCACATGGCGGGATATTGTCCGAGTCTCAGTACAACACATATGCTCCGATGGCATACTATGAGATAATATCTCAGACCAATCATAAGGCGGCAAGCGCCCCGGACTGTATGACGGAGGCCGTTAAGATGTGTGAGGTAGCGTTGATTGACGTGCTAGCAGGGTACGGAGAGGCGTCCAGCAGTATACCTGCAGGAGTATCAAGTGTAAACAATGATGGATTTAGTATCTCTCGCGGATCAAGCTTTGGCGGATCGGCAATTGAGTTGGAAACCGCAGCCGCAAATGATGTATGCGCCAGATATCTACAGACGCCCATAAACCTTATGTGCAGGTGGCTGTAATGATCGGGTTTGATAAGACAATTACAATATATAATAAGCACTATGATCCTGCAAAACGGGCCACAACATGGCCTCACACAGTTATCTCTAATGCCAGCTGGCACGGCAAGCAGCAGGTATCGGCTGGAGAGGGGCTAAACTCAAATGACGGCTATAGTGTGCGGATAATGGCAAATAGGATGCCTCCGGGATATATAGACCTTAAGTCATACCAGTTAAGCCCAAAGGGACACTGGACGGCACAGAATGGAGACGTTGTAGTACTTGGGGAGGGAATACCGTGCGAGGGCGGAAATATAACCGCTATAACGAGCATGTATACTGAGTGCTTTGCCGTGACAGCCGTGCACACGTCTAACCTATTACAGCCGGGCTTAAAGCATCTTAGAGTGGAGGGTAAATAATGGCGTCAATACATCGTATAACTACTCCGAGAGGAGTGATTGAGACAACTATAACAGCAGACGGATCAATTAGAGCAGAGATCCGTTGGAATCCGGGATTCGGAGCGGATCAAGGCGGAAGATTTAACAGGGCGCAAGTATTTGTGGATAACGAGGTATTGAAGTTTTGTTCTGAGAGAGTGCCGCTTAGAACCGGGATGTTGGAGCGGTCGGGAGTATTGGGTACCGTAATAGGCAGTGGTCAGATACGGTATATTGCACCATACGCAAGGCATCAATATTACTTGACTGGTACCAGTAGGGCCTACGATGCCAACAGGGGTGCAAAATGGTTTGAGCGAGGCAAGGCCGCGGAGAAAAACCGCATATTGGAAGGTGCAAGGCGTATAGCGGCGGGGGTGACATGAACACAATAATAGAGTCATTGGAGATATATTTTGCAAACTGTCCACTGTTGACCGGCGGACGGATGAACATTGATTACCTCCCGGAAAGCACCGCCGAAGCGGGGATAGAATACGCTATAAGCGCAGAGCCGGGGGATCATCTGATAAAGCAATACCTTGACGGATCGCAGCAATGCCGATATCCATATATATTAAGCGGCGTACATGACTACGGCCCGGACGAGGCGCAGAATATACTCAATTCGGGCTTTTATGAGCAGCTGGCTAATTGGATATGGCAGCAGTCAAGGGCGCGAAATTTGCCAATTTTGCCGCAAGGAGAAACATCTTTGCGCATGAGGGCAATGGGACATGGTTACTTGTATCAGCCTGATGTAAATTCAGGTAAATATCAGATACAATGTGAATTAGAATATTACAAAAAAGGAGCATGAAATGACAGTAGCAGATGTAATGACGGGGATTACCCCTACGCCAGACCTAGAGGGCATAGCAACAGCAGACGATATGGTTTTTGCGCTTGATGCAGCAACAACGCCCAGCGGTGACCCCACAACCTATTTGGTGGCGCAGCAGGGTATCACAGAGGCCAGCGGCGCAATGTCCAGTACGACACAGGATAGCCAGTATCTCAGGACAGGGCTTATCACCACCAAGACGGGAAATAGTAAAGCCTTTACCTTGACTGGGGATAGGTACCGTTCAGACCCATTCCAAGAGTTTATTTTTTCACACGCTATTAAGTGGGGCACTGGCGCAAACGTAGTAGTGCCGTATGTGTACTTTGATATGCTTACAGGCAAGGGCGAGCAGGGCAGAGTGGCTATTAACATTACAGGTGATCTTTCCAACGCTGCTGGATCAAACGCAGGGATTGGAGCTACACTTAACGTACAGGGCGTACCGACAGAGTATACGTATACTCCGCCTACACCGTAATGAGCGAGGTTGGATATGATGAGAGCGTTCAAACTTGCCAGCAATACGAGGTATTAATATCGTTTACAGACAAGTATGGGGGCGTGTATTGGCAGGGGCAAAAATATCCGCTGGTCGGGTACAGCCCTACGCCCGAGTGGATAGAGTATCTAATGAGCGATAAAAATCGCTTTGGGGAGCCTGTAATAGGCTAGGACACAAGGGCACTGATAACAGGTGCCCTTTTATTTTAAGGAGATAATATGCTTAATATATTGGGCTTAGAAATAGATTTTGACATAACTGCACCAGACGATTTACTTAGATATAAAAAGGCCGGCGAGGATATGGAAGCAGCGGCAAATAACATCCCGGACGTAATACAGGACAATATGAGTAGCGAGGATTTTTTTGACGCCTATGTCGACATGCTCAACAGGCAATTACAGCTTTATTGTGCCTTTTTGGATACCGTGTTTGGCGAGGGCATAGCGATAAAAATGCTAGGTAACAGGCCGAGCCTAAATAAGATAGCCGACATAAACGATGCTATATCAAATGCGTTTGCGGCGCAAGGCAAGGAGTACGGTTTAAAATTGCAAAAATACCAGCCGAACAGAGCAAAGAGGGGCGGCAAGCGTTAGGCTATATAATGGCGATCTGCAAGCGCTCTTTAAAAGTGGTATAATAGAGGTGGTATGAATATATTATTGCTGGGTGGGTTGCCCGATGAATACGAAGGGCACGAGATATCAACGGACTTTAGGAATGCCATAAATATATCTCTTATAATGGAAGATAAAGACCTATCGGATGATATGCGGATTTATATGGCGTTAGAGCAGCTCTATCCTATTATGCCGGACGATATAGACGTGGCTATTAAGGGTATGATGTGGTTTTATTCCCGCGGCGGAGAGGGCAAAGGCGAGGGGAAACGCGAGGCCCCGTCCTTTTCATTTAATGTAGATGCAGATAAGATATTCGCAGCATTTTATGCGACTTATGGGATCAGCCTATCAACAATAGAGTATCTGCACTGGTGGGAGTTTTTGGCCCTATTTGAGAGTCTCCCAGACGAAACATTAATCAGGCGTGTAATGTATTGGCGTACTGCTGACGTAAGCAAAATGCACAAGGACGAGAGGGCAAGGATATTAAAGATGCGGGGATTGTACCCACTCGAAGAAAGGGCCGAAACGCCCTTGACAAGAGAAGAACTAGAGAAGCAGACAAAAGAACGAGTAAAAGAGCGGTTTAAAAGAGCGCAAGAGTTAGCAAAGGGGCGTAATAATGGCGAGTGACGGCAGTTTATTATTTGATACTCGAATAGACACAAGCGGATTCCAAAAAGATGCTAATAGTTTAGGTGATATAATCAAGGGCCTTGCTATATTTGAGGTTATTAAGCGTGGCATTGACGCAATTGGCGCGTCATTTGGTAATATAATAACTAAAGGTATAGACTTCAACGCGCAAATGGAGGATTACACTGTATCGTTTACAACCTTGCTTGGCGATCAGGGTGCCGCGATACAAAAGGTTGAAGAACTTAAAAATCTTGCTGCTAAAACTCCGTTTAGTCTGACCGGGCTGGCAGATGCGACAAAAACATTGTTATCGTTTGGCGTAGACTTAGAGACCGCAGGAGTTGCGCTTAATGCTATAGGCGATATCGCAATGGGCAACTCTGATAGAATGTCATCTCTTGCATTAGCGTTCGGGCAGGTATCGGCAAACGGACGTCTTACAGGGCAAGACCTGTTGCAGATGGTAAACGCTGGATTTAATCCGTTGCAGGAAATGTCTGAAAAAACAGGCAAGAGCATGGCAGAGTTGCGGGATGAAATGTCCGAAGGATCAATATCTGCTGATATGGTAGCAGAGGCGTTTGTCAATGCAACGAGCGAGGGCGGCAGATTTTATAACGGTATGCAAACCGCCAGCGAAACCTTATCAGGCCAATGGGCAACACTTAAGGACACGGCATCTGAGCTTGCGGGTACTATAATGCGTCCTTTTACCGATATGGCCACATCAACAATCCTACCGTCTGCAATTGACATGGTAGAGCAGCTTAACCGCGCGTTTTCAAAGGCATCTGTACAAAATGCGTTGCAGTCAATATCTGAGGCATTTGCAGGGCTAATAGACGTTATAGGCACGATTATATCAACAGTACTTCCACCATTGCTAGAGATTGTAGGAGCGGTAATAGATAGTTTTGATATCTGGGGGCCTATTGTTGCCGGGGTATGGGGCGCGTTTAAGGCATATTCCATATTGGATTCTGTTACAACTGCAATGCAAGCGGCTGGAGCGGCTGTTAGTGTTACGGCTGAGGCAATGACTGCATCGACAGTAGCGGCAGGGTATGAGGTGACCGCGCGAAATGCCTTAACGGCTGCATTAGCTAACGAGACAACCGCAGAGATAGCGAGACAAACAGCTGCAGCGGCAGGGTTGACTATAGACGAGGCGGGGAACCTTGTCACTGCCGCAGGAGTAACAGCGACAACAGCAGAGACAGTAGCAGTTGTGCAATCAACCGGGGCAATGACCGCAAAGTCAACCATAATGGGAGTGCTAACCGGTAAAATTGGCCTTGCTACAGCGGCGCAACACCTGTGGAACTCCGCAATGAACGCTAACCCAATATTTTTGATTATCGGCGCGGTAGTTGCGTTAACAGGCATCACGATCGGGCTTATTAATGCATTTAATGATTCGGATCCGGCAGCAGAACGGCTCAGAGAAAATATAACAAATTTAAACGATGATATTGATGAGCTTAACACTAACATGGAGGACTCAAAAGCCGCCTATGACGACATGGTAGGTGGCATAGAAGCCGAAGCGGCGGCGGCAGAAAATCTTGCAAAACGTGTAGTCGATCTTGCGGACAAAGAAAACAAAAGCGCTGGCGAAAAAGAGTTGCTTGTAACAATGGTTGGAGCCTTAAATGAGTCTGTTGACGGGCTTAACCTTGTGTACGATAAAAATACCGATAAGCTCAACAAAAATAGTGATGCTATAATGAGCGCGGTGGACTCGATGAAGGAACAAGCAAAAGCATTTGCCGAACAGCAGCGTATGAATGAGCTTGCTGTAGAAGCCGAAACGGCACACGGAAAATTAACCGAAGCAATAAAGACATCAAGCGAAGCATACTTAGAGTATGATAAGGCTATGCAGGCTACAATTGCGTCATCTCCAGAGCTGCAGCGCTTACAGGCCGAGGGCGTGACGATAACGATGGCAGAGGCCGAAGCGCAAATAGAGGCGGGGAATGCCACGAACGAGCATTATGGTAAATTGATAGAATTTACAGGTGTACAAAACGAAGCCAACGCTACTGTAGATAGGGCGCGAGCTGCTCACGAAGAAGCTACTGCCGCGCTAGATAATTATGCGCTGGGCTTGGTCGAAACGGCAGAGGCAGAAACAATTGTAACAGACGCACGGACGGAGGCCCTTAATAAGCAGCAAGAAATTGTTACACAGCAGGAAGCGATACAGGCAGAGCATGACGCCAAAATGCTTGAAATGGCGAACGCCGCAGGGATGACAGTTAAAGAATTTACTGATTTAGTAGAGGAGCAGGCCGAAAGATACGCTGACCAGCAGCAATCAATCATAGACGCTACAACGCGCAAAGCTGAGGAAATACAGCTATCAGAGCAGCGCAGCGCCGAACAGATTATAGATATACAGCGCAAGAATAATGAGACTACGGCACAATATGTTGACAACTATAACTCTATTTGGAGTAAAATTCCCGAGGCTCACAAAAGCTATTTGTCCGACATGACGGTTGACGATGCTAGGTTTTTAAGTGACATTGCCTCAACGTGGGAGACCGGGGGCCGTGAACTGTGGAATGAGTATGTTGCAGGGATAGAGCAAGGCACAAAAACGTCTAACGAGCTTGCGCAATCTGGGGCCTTACAGCTGGGCGAGGACGTTAATGCGTCTACCGCAATAGGTATAAATAATACCAAAAACGAGACAATTGATGCAATGGGCACGGCAATGCAGGAGACAGTTGACGCCGCAAATGCGGCTGTGCCGAGAATGGAACTGGCGGGGCAGTCAATGACTAATATCTTTATAGCTCAAATTGACAATCTTATAAGCCGCGCAAAAGAAGTCATGAATAATACCATGGACGGTATGCTATCCGCAATGAACAATAAGGCCGAGGGACTATATAATCGTGCTAAACAAATAGCTAACAATATAGCCTCTACAATGGCTAAAGCGCTTAAGGTGCAGTCTCCGTCCAAGGTTATGATTGAGATGTTTGGCTTTGTCATGGACGGTATCTATCAAGGCATGGATCGCAACGCCCCAATGCTATACAGGGAGGCCGAGAGCATAGCTGGCGGAATAGCGGCAAAGTTCGCGCTCCGTCCAAAAATAGACGCAGATATAAGCGGCAGCTTAGCCGGGATGTTTGGCGCCCCGGTATTTGCTAGTACGTTGGCAGGTGCGTATGGATCAGAGGCCGTAGGCGGGATAAATTATTACACAACGCTCAACCAGACCAATAATAGCCCAGTTAGCTTATCGCCGTCAGAGATGACTAGAGAGGGTCAAGATATGCTAAGGCGCGTTAAGTGGCAGCTAGTATAGGAGGGGACAATGAACGAAAACACAATAATTACCTATGAGAACAGGATAGGCAAACTAATATTTGCTTATAACTCCCCTCTTTGGATCATGGACTATGACGGCATGAGTGCAGTTGACGTTGCCTTAGCGGAGACAGAAAGTGCGTATCAGATAGGCTCAACCATTACCAACCAGAGCGTGCAGCCTAGGACGCTAAGCCTTGACGGCGCCATATTTGATCCGCTACCAATTAACCGGGCAAACGTAATAAGAGTGTTTGCTCCCAGAGAGCTATCAAGACTAACAGTGATAAGGCAAAACGAGAGTTGGTATATTGACGTTATCCCTGAGCGCACACCAGAGATCACTCCCGGTAATGGCGTGCAGTATTTTCAGGCGCGGCTAAAAGCCCCGTATCCGTATTGGAGATCGGCAGAGGCTGGAGCGAATCAAGGTATATCGCTTATTGGGATAGAGCCGATGTTCAGCTTTTTATTTAATACCGGGGGCACGTGGTGGCTGTCTAAGTTTACAAGCAACTACTTTAGCGAGGTCAATAATAGCGGCAATGTACCGATTGATTTTAGGATTACCATATTGGCAGCAGCCGAGGTGGTTAATCCTGAGATATATCATGTCGAGTCACAAACAAGGATATTGCTACGGACAACTCTAAGCACAAGCCAAAAGGCCGTAATATCTACCGTATACGGAGACAAGGGAGTAGATATTATAGACGTTGACGGATCGGTATCAAATGGATTTAGACTGCTATCAATTGACAGCAACCTATCAATGCAACTACAGCCGGGCACTAATTTGTTTCGGGTAGACGCGCAGGAGGGCCGGGAAAATATGCGGGTTAGGCTTGACCTTGTAGGCGGCGCGGTATCGGGGGTGTAAATGGCTGAGTTTTATGTATATAACCAGCAAAAAGAGCGGATCGGGATGCTGGAGCAATGGGACTCCGTTCAGTGGCTGGAGCACTATCAGGATGTTGGCGAGATCAAAATAGTCGCTCAGGCTACAGATAATAATATGGAGCTGCTGTCCGAGGGCAACAGAATATTTAACACGGATAGAAATACCTTTGGAATTGTAGTGCACCGCGAAGTTGACGAGAATAACGCAGATCGGCTTTTAACCGTAAGGGGTCAGCTGTCAGCAAGCCTGTTGGATCAACGTGTAGTAATGGCAACAGAGACCATCACAAACGCCGAGGCTGGAATGCTATCCGTTGTAAGCAAAAATATTAGAGGGTTGCCAATAACAATTGACGCAGCGCAAGGGTTTACCGAAATCCTCAATCTCGAAATCACATGGAACAGCATACTAGACGGTATAAAAGAGATAGCCGCCGGATCTGGGCTAGGATTTGTCTTAAAGGCTGACCCGGACAGCGGAGCCGAAATTTTTAGCGTTTACAAGACGGTTGACCGTTCAAGCGATACGTCAACTGATTATATAGGCTATTTTGGCACTGATATGGATAACCTAGCGCGGATTAATATTCGGGCTGGAATGGAAAATTATAAAAATGTTGCGGTAGTAGCTGGGGCAGGATCGGGCGCAGCTCGAGTAGTGCGTATTGTATCAATCGGTAATGTGCAAGGAGAGGCGCGGCGTGAGATGTACGTTGACGCAAGACATCTGCAAAAGGACTACCAGATAGCAACTCCAACAGGAGAGACCGATCCATACGGCAACCCGGTGTATGATTATACACAAGGATCTTATACAGATGCAGAATACAATGCGTTGCTTGACGCTTGGGGGCTAGAAAAACTAGCGGAACAGACCCGCGAATTACAAATTGAGTGCGAGGTATTACAAAACAACATCTATCTTGCATATCCGGGCGGCAACCGTACAGACCAATATTTTTTGGGGGACAGAATGCCTATCAAGTTATATCGGTATGGGCTATTCGGATCAGCCATTATATCATCAATAGATTTGGTATATGAGCAAACAGGCATAAGAACATTAATCAATTTTAGTAATTTTATATTGGAGGGATTAACATGATAGCTTTTCCACTAGACAATACAGAGTACTCAGCGGTTGCTCTAGGCGCATGGTGCGGTACAAGGACAAGGGGCGTGTTCAGCGCCGAAAGCCACTATACTGTAACTGCCAACGGAGATTTAAGCGTAACCGTAGGCGCTGGGTTAGGCTGGTTGCATATGTCCGATTATTGGGGCATAAACGTATTTGAGTCAGATCCTACAGTATTAAGCGTTGATATAGCAGACGGCAACTTTGCACGTATTGACGCCGTTTGCATCCAGCTTGACAAGGCCGCGAATACGGCAAATATTATTATCAAAAAAGGTACTCCCGGTGCAGCGCCTGTTATCGTACCGCCTGTCAGGGACACAAATTATGACGAGATATATATTGCAACGATAACTATCCCGGCCGGGGCAGTAGCGCTCACACAGGCAAACATTACAGATCAACGGCTTAACGAGGCTTATTGCGGAGTAATGCGTAACGGTATAACGGGCATACCGACACAACAACTGTATGACCAATGGTCAAGCTGGATGGCGAATTTTACTCAGGAGGCGCAGGACTACTATACTAACTACCAAACGATGGTATCAGATGCGTATACGGCGTATCTGGCGCAGCTGGCAACGACTCAGGGCCAAGCCACAGACGCATATAACCAGTTTGTATCAGATATGACAGCATGGCAGACTCAGTCTCAATCAGACTTTGATGTATGGTGGCAAGAAATGAAGGACATAATTGATGAGGATGCCCTAGGCCACCTATTAGAGGATATGGCAGCTTTACAGGCTAGAATGGATATTATAGAGCCTTTAGCCAATACAGCCAACACGAACGCAACCACTGCCCTTGCAAATGCGTCTGATGCGCTCAACACAGCTAATAGCGCAATGACGGCAGCTAACGCGGCCCAAAATACAGCCAACACGGCTAATACAGCAGCGGCCAACGCAATGACTCAGGCCAATAATGCCTATAGGGCCTATACTGCAACATTACCTACTACCGGGTGGGCAACGTCAGGCAGTGCTGCCGGCACACTGCAATATACAGTGACAGCAGCAGCAGTAGCGGCAAATGATATGCTGGCAGTACACCCGGCCAACTTCAACTCGCAGGAGCTGGCCGTTGCGGCGGGGATAAGCCCATACGTTGATACACTGGCGGGATCCTTTAGGGTTTATTCTAATGCCGTTCCTACGGCGGCTATTTCAATCCAATATTCAATCAGAAAGGCGGGGATATAATGGCGGGGCATTTTTACGGCGTAGGTAGTAGCGGCGGAGCAAAATTTAATGATTTACCTATAGGAGCGCTTGTTTATTTGACGAATAACAATCAAGTTATACAGCATAGAGTAGTGCATAAAGGTAAGCCGTCAGCCTTATACGATGATAGCTTTAACGGTACAGTAACGTTGCTCAGAGAGGATATAGATTTGCGTCATAGATGGGGTGCGACACAAACCGCTAATATTTATCAAAACTCAGAGATACATGCATATCTTAACGGCGAGTATTTACAGCAATACAGAGAAGATATAAGGAAGGCAATTAAACAAGTTAAAATACCGCATAGAGCAAGCAACGGAACTATAGCATCAGGCGCAAATGGACTGTTGACATTTTGCTATCTGCCGAGTATGGTTGAGCTAGGGTTTAATTTTACAGGGCTAATAGCGGACGGAACTAGATTATCATATTATAGCGATACTGCATCAAGCGGAGACGATCCAAAGAGGGGCTTTGAACCGAATGTAATATATGGATATTGGAGCAGAACGCCTGTCACAACTGGCGCAAGTACATCAAAAGTGGTCTGGGTTGTAGGCAACTATGGGAGACAATATGAAACATACTCGTCTCAGACTCTGATGGTAAGGCCTATCATTGCCGTAGATGGAAACGCAACTATACCCGCAGCGTGGAGCGTATTATGAGACGATACATAATAGTTGTAGTAATAGTACTTGTGCTTATGCTCGCGGCTTGTGCCGCTGAAAATGACCCCGCAACATTAGCAGCACAGGCAATAAACGAGTATATCTCAGGGGGTAAAATGTTTGACGAGGTACACGCCCGATTAGATGTTTTGCATCAAAAAGCACGGCAAATGATGTATGCGTCAACAGAGCTGGAAGGCCAAGTAAAGTACGGTAACGCAATGCGCAGGATAACAACGGTAATGATCGAGCTGGAGCGGCTTAACGATGGTAGAGGGAGCATACAAGAGCTTATAACAGCAAGAGACGCACTACTACAATAGCACAAGGAGCCGCCTTCGGGCGGTTTTTTGATATAATTTAAAGGAGATTATTATGAGCAAATTAGACGATTTTATCAAGTATCTTAACCAAGAGGTGGAAAATCACTCAATATATACCTGGGGCGCTCAGGGCCAACGATACCCAACGATAACCGAAAAATGGATACGTAGCCGCGAGGACTCAAAGACTAATGCCGACAGAGCAATAAAGTATTGGAAAAAGCAATGCAGCGCCGGGTTCGAAAAGGTTTTAGGTGCGTTCGACTGCTCAGGGCTGGGAGTATATTGGCTGCTGAAAGAAAAAATGATTACATCAGATACAACGGCAAACGGATTAAAGGGCAAGTGTGCAAAGCTATCAAAGAGCGACCTGAAGCGCGGTGACTGGGTATTTAGGGTTGACGGCTCAAAGGCTTATCATATTGGTTATATAGTTGATGATAAACTTAATGTTATTGAGGCAAAGGGCCGGGATGACGGAGTTGTGAAACGCCCGTTGACGGCCAGCGGAAGCGATTACTGGAACTATTACGGTAGGCCCTCAGTATTTAAAAAGGATATCGAGGCTAAACCGGCGCCGGCGCCAATAACAACCGAGGTTTACACTGTTAAAAAAGGCGATACGCTAGGTAAGATAGCGGATATGTATAACTGTACAGTAGGGACGCTGGTTGATATTAACGACATTAACGACCCAAACAAGATATTTGTCGGGCAGGAGATAAAAATACCTAGCAACGGCGCTATATTGCACGTGGTAGTTAAAGGCGATAATCTCTCTAAAATAGCTGATAAATACGGCACAACAGTTAAAAAGATTTGCGCTTTAAATGACGTTGACGATCCAAATAAAATCTATGTAGGTCAGATAATCAAGGTGATGTAAGGAGTAAGATATGGGCGCTGAGGCAAAAGACGTATTACAGGGCGTGACAGGCTCCACCAATAGCGAGTTAATATTATTCTTTGTTGTGGCGGCAGTAATTTTGGTTATATTTTTGTTGCCGTTATATGGGATAATTGTTAAAGATAGACGCGAGCGCCGCAAGGCAGAGTACGAGCGGACAAGGGGAGAGGCGGCAGCGATCAGCGCCCAGCAATCAAAGGCAATGGAGCACGAGCGGCAAATACTTGATGTAGTGACGTCCAATACTCAGGTAATGGCCTCGTTAAGGACTACGTTAGAGCGGGACGGCAAGGCTACTATAGCATCAATAGACCGCGTCCATACAAGGATAGACCATATTGGGGAGGAGCTAGGAGAGCAGTCTAACGTGCTTGTAAAGCTGCATGATATGATGGGAGAGGCTATCAGGGCCAGCACGGCAATTGAGACCGATGTAAGGAGCATATTATATGATAGGAGTAAATAATGGATATAGCAAGCATAATTAATGGGTATACAATCCCGGTAATAGTTGGTATTTGTTTGGCGGTAGGGTTTATCATTAAGCATAGCCTTAGCATCATCCCGAATAAGTATATCCCGGCAATAATGGGAGGGCTAGGTTTAGTGCTTAATATTGTGGTCAACATTAACAGCATAACGCTCGAGGTAATACTTGCAGGGCTGGTCAGCGGATTAGCGTCAACAGGCATCCACTCAGGCGTCAAAAGCTTGTCTGACAAAACAAAAAATACCGATAACTAGGGGCTTCGAGCCCCTTTTTTTATTTACAAAAAAATATTTAAAAAACTTTAAAAAAGGGGTTGACATTTAGTGACGCATAGCATATACTAAGATTATAAACAGGACAGAAACTGTCCAACAAATAAGGAGGCAAAGAAAATGGAAAAAATAGAAAGAATAGACTGGATGATAAAGCGATACAGCCTGTGGTCAGACGGAGACAAAATTGGCACATACAATAAAGATATTGCCCAAAATTTAAACGGTGACCTCGACTTCATGAAGGCCAACAAGCCCGACTTCGTTTCTCGCATAGCCGAAATCAAAGCCGAAGAAATTGCAAGAGAAGCATCAACAATAAGATTTATCGCGCACGGATGGGTTGCACACGAACTACTAATAGATACACGCAAAGATATCGAATCGCAGCTGCAAAAACTAGCGGACTACTACAGCGAGGACTTAACTATTGACCAAATAAAGGACGCTTATAACAAGGCTACCGGGATTACTGTTGATGATAGCGATGGGACACAGATAGTGATAACTACGACAGGGCCGGAATCAGCACAAAAAAGACTATATATCATGCAAAGGCCGAAGCCGCTATAGCTTGAAAAAAATACATTAATTTGATTAACGAGCGCGGCGAATGATATGTACCAGAGTTTTACTGCCCGGCAGCGGATCTCGACAAAATTAGAGAGGGAAACAAAATGGAAAAGAAAGTTATTATGAGGCAGACCGACAGGGGCTTTGCGCTGGAAGTGCGGACATACAATGCCGATATGGAGTGCACCGATATTGATACAGACTGCGGCACAACCGGGGAGGCGCTTGAAGATGTTATAGCTGAGGCTGCACTACTCTCCAAAGATATTGGGGCGGTCAATGCCAAGGTATGGGAGGATTACGCAGCTGAGACTATAGAGACCGTATTGGATATGGACGATCTTGAGGCGTGTTTACTGGCGGGAGAGTCATGTGACGATTACCAATGGGCGTTCGACCCGGGCAAAAATTAGGGAGGTAAAAAATGAAAAAGAGAATCGGTACAAGAAACTATAACACGGATACGGCGAAACTTATCGGATCATATGATAACGGACTCATTACATGGGATTGCCACTATTATATGGAGCAACTGTACCGCAAGCGCAACGGAGAATACTTTTTATACGGCGAAGGAGGCGCCGCAAGTAAATATTGCGAAAACGAAGATAACATCTATAGGAGCGGGGAAGAGATAATACCAATAACAAACATTGATGCGATCTATTGGAAGGCAGACTACTTGAAAAAGGAGAGAAACGCATGAAACTAAGATTATCGCTAGAAGTTGAACCGACAGACAACAGGGAAAAAGCAAGAGCATACAGGCTGGCAAAACTATTTGAATATTTGTTCGAAACAGAGGATCGACTTGAAAAAGAAACGGAGGAACGAGACAATGACAAAGACAATACCAAATGAGCCACTAGAATGGCCTGTAAGCTGGTTTAACGTAGAAGACGATATGTTTATAGACCCAGACGAGATAAGCGCTTTAAACCATGAAAGAATCGAAATTATGACTACAAGAGATGATTATGAGTGTGACGAGTTTTTAGATGACGTGCAGGGGTACGAAAAGAAGCGTTATGTAATCGAAGAAGAATATGAGCCGCGGTCGCTAATTATTGAACGATACGCAAGGTATATAATAGGCGGCGAAGATGAATAAATTATGGGTTTATGCAGGATTAGTAGTTGTAGGATGTGCGCTGTTTATCGGCGGCGCACACCTGGCATATATAGAGAGAGGGTATAGAGCGTTTGGAGGTGAGTGGTTACTATTGATAATACCTGCAGGAGCTATAATAAAAATGATCAAACTGTGTATTAGGCAGAGTAGGCCAAGGAACAGATAACCCACAGGAGCAAGACGGTCAAGAGATACCCTAAGGTTAGAGCGCAACGATGTAAAACTGATATCAAATAGTAGTCAGACCCTATGGAGGATAAAAAGGGCATCCGCCACAACAGGGACTATGTAATACAGCACGGAGCAGGAAGTAATAAGGCGTAGTCCCTTGGCTGGATGGAGAAATCCCGTAACGCTGACTAAGTGCTTTCCCTTTTATCCAGACTGCAAAACCGCGTCCCTGCGCTTTTACACCCTGTATAAAAGTTCGCCAAAAATCCATGAAAATCCTTTATTTTTTTAACTGTTAACAGAACGTTCACAATATAACCAATAAAACGCAGATGGAGGCATATAAAATGTTAAACATAGTAAAATCTGGTGGAGAAAAGTGTGAAGTGTGTGGAAAGAAAAAATCCAGTATAAGACTATTAATTGGAGATGCCGCACGATACGGAGGGTATAATCTGTGCGCTCGCTGCGCTGTGGAGTACGCCGAAATAATGGGCAAGATAGGAATAAAATCACGGT